>ENA-ORDR01000008-ORDR01000008.1-marine-metagenome-genome-assembly--contig:-NODE-8-length-123520-cov-11.585979_pt1 | contig 123520 bp, 107 predicted proteins | sample MGYA00240993_ERZ508538 | MGnify/ENA primary metagenome ERZ508538 (study PRJEB26207, sample SAMN05421999) | marine metagenome | isolation source: Monterey Bay, California, USA | place: USA:Monterey Bay... | reverse complement strand
TTTTTGAAGGAGAGTATTTAAGTGAGCAATAAATTACATATTGGTATTCTTGCAGCTGGAAAAGGCTCAAGAATGGAGTCTACATTACCCAAGGTCTTACATAAATTAAACGGTAAAAGCTTAATTGACTATGTACTAGAAACCGCATCAGAACTAAATCCAGAATCTACAACGCTTGTAGTTGGTTTTGAAAAAGATCTCGTAAAGAGCCATACTCAAAATTATAAAGTGAACTACGTATCTCAAGATAATCAACTAGGAACTGGCCATGCTGTATTACAAATGCAAAGCATATTAGAAAATCAGCACGGACATTTATTAATTTTATCTGGGGATGTTCCGAATATAAGCTCAAATAGTCTCTTGCCTATTATAAGTCATCATATTAAAAATAATCGCTGTGCAACAGTAGTTACTGCAGTTGTCAGTGATTCTACTGGGTATGGTCGTATTGTAAGAAATATTAATGGGGAACTACTAAAGATTGTTGAAGAAAAAGATTGTAACGATGAACAGAGAGGCATTAAAGAAATAAATTCTGGTATATTTATATTTAAAATATCAGAATTATTTCCTGAATTAAAAAACATAAAATCTAATAACGCACAAAGTGAATACTATCTAACTGATGTTATGGAATTAATTGGCAAAAAAATGCCAGTTCATGCAAGCATAATTGAAGATTCTTCTGAAGTGCTAGGGATTAACACTATAAATCAATTAAGTAGTCTGGAAAATAATAACTCGTGAAATACTTTTTAAATGCCATTATTATTATTCTTTCATTAATAATCATAACATTTGGATGGTCCATATCTAAAACTTTAATTGAAAAAAATTCTACGACTATAATAGAGTCTACAGGGGTAAAATCAACAACAAAAATTAAACTATTTGAAAATTATGACAATCAAACATTGAAGGTTGGTATACTAAATGGATGTGGTGTTAGCGGAATAGGAAATCAATTTTCTGAAATGTTAAATAGTAAGTATGGACTTGTAATTGTAAGAACTGAAAATGCAGATAATTTTGACTATGAAACAACTAAAGTGGTAATCATTAACGAGTCTAATCCTAATATTGAAAATATATTAACTATTTTAGGAATGACTATTAATGATGAAAACGTAGAATTTAATAGCTCTTATAATCCTCAAGAAGATATTCAAATAATCATTGGAAAAGACTACTCAGATTTTCTTAACTTGAACCAATGAAAACAAATCCATTATTAAAAAAAATTGTTACTCTAGCTGAAGAAAAAAAGGCTGAAGAATTAGTAGCGCTTAACGTTACGAAAATCACTTCATTGTCTGATTATTTTGTGATTTGCTCTGCTAAGAATATGATTCAGGTCAAAGCAATTGCTGATAATATTAAAGATAACATTGATGAAAAGCCTTGGCGAACAGAAGGATACCAAAATTCAAATTGGATCATTATTGATTACGTAGATGTTGTAGTGCATATCTTTTTTGAAGAAACCCGTCGTTATTACGACCTCGAACGCATCTGGTTTGATGCGAAAACTGTCAAAATATAATGATTCAAAAGAAATTAGAATCTTTTATAGGTGAATACTTAAAAGCTAATAGTTGTGAGATTCAAAATTGGAGTGTTTCAGCTAATACAAAGCAAGGTTTTGGAGATTACTCATCTAATATTGCACTTATTTTATCAAAGAAAATTAGACAAAATCCAATGGAAATTGCCGAAAAAATAGTTGCATCTCATAATAAAGATGAATCTCTCTTTTCTGTATCTGCAACCAAACCAGGATTCGTCAATTTTCACATTTCTATCGATTATTATTTAAATATTTTAAAAAATATTTTAGATGAAGGAACTAATTTTGGTAAACCTGTTAAGCATGCTAAAACTGCGAATGTAGAATTTGTAAGTAGTAATCCTACCGGTCCACTTACTGCCGGTCATGGTAGAAATACAATACTTGGCGATATGGTATCAAGCATTCTAACATGGCACGGCTATAATGTTACACGAGAGTATTACTACAATAATGCAGGTAAACAAATGCGAACGCTAACTGAGTCTTCTTATGCAAAATATGCAAAGAAGATTGGTAGAGACGTAGCTCCACCTGAGAGTGGCTATATTGGAGAATACTTAGATGATATTGCCAATGAAATCATTCAAAAGTTTGGTAAAAATTTAGATTCAGACAGTGTGGAATTTCGAGAATTTACAGAAAAAAAGATTTTTGATAGCATTAAAGGTACTTTAAAAAGCCTTGGTATTGAATTTGACATTTTTTCAGAAGAACAAAGCCTATATGAAAATGGTGCTATTAATAATGTATTGAGAAGATTAGAAGAATTATCCTTATCATATAAAAAAGATGGGGCTACATGGTTTAAAACAACTAGCTTGGGCAAAAAAGAAGATAAAGTTTTAGTAAAAAGTACTGGTGAGCCAACATACCGTCTACCAGATATTGCATATCATATAAATAAAGTAGAAAGAGGATTTGATTTAATAGTAGATATATTTGGAGCAGATCATATTGACACTTATCCAGATGTATTACTAGGATTGGAAGCTTTAGGTGTCAAAACAGATCATATTAAAGTAATCATACACCAATTTGTTACTCTTAAAAAAGGTGATGAGGTCGTAAAAATGTCTACTCGAAAAGCAAATTTTATTACACTTGATGATTTAGTAGAGCAGTTAGGTGTAGATGTTGTGAGATATTTCTTTATTATGAGAGGCGCAAATAGCCATCTAGATTTTGATTTTGATTTAGCTAAAGATGAATCTGAAAAAAATCCGGTTTATTATTTACAATATGCGCATGCAAGAATTTCTAATTTGATTATAAGATATGATAATGAGATTAAAGAAAAGACAGATCTTGATATGAGTCTCTTAAATGAAAAAGATGAAGTATCTCTTATAAAGAAATTATCAGCATTCCCTACAAAAATGAATGAATTACACCAATCTTTAGAGCCAAGGAAATTAGCTACCTATCTTGAAGAAGTTGCTGCTGCATACCATAAGTTTTATGGTAACCATAAAGTTATTAATCTTGATAATATTCCATTATCTTATGCAAGAAAAAATCTTTGTAGTGCTACACAAATTATTTTAAAAACAGGGTTATCTATTTTAGGAATTACTGCTCCTGAAAAAATGTAAAATAGCATGTCTGATATAACAAGACGAGAATTTATTCGAAGAAGCTTAATACTTTCTGCTGGTGCATCATTGATAATTTCTTGTGAGGACAACGAAAATATTCCATCTAATCCTATCTCAAGCTCTCCAGGAATGCTGAGCTCAAATGGTAATGCAAAAAAAATTATAGTAATAGGTGCTGGTATGTCTGGGTTGGTTGCGGCATATGAATTAGTTAGAGTTGGGCATGATGTGACTATTTTAGAAGCGAGAGATAGAATAGGTGGCCGAGTCCTTACTATTCGATCCCCATTTTCAAATAACCATTTTGCAGAAGGTGGTGCTGCGAGAATCAAGCCCAGCCATAATCTAACCCTTGGTTATGCCAATCATTTCAATTTAAACTTAGACCCCTTTTATGCTACTTCTGGAGATTATGTAAATATGTCAAATGGGAATCGTGAAATTATTTCAAATAATACTTACTTAAATACTAGCTATGGTTCCATTTTACGTAATGAATATTTGAAAATACGGGGCGGGTCAGATCTCCTGCCACATTCATTTTATAATTCTAGCGCTTTAAATAATAAAATATATCTTGGGGTTCCAGTTACTTCTATTCACCAACAGAATAATAATGTAACTGTCCAAACTTCTAATGGTAATCAATTTATTGCTGATAGAGTACTATGTACGGTGCCTATAACGGTACTTAATAAAATTCAATTTACTCCACCGCTATCACCCGAAAAGCAAACTGCAATGAACGGTGGATATCGCTATGCACCCTCAACTAGAGTTTATATGCAATTTCAAAATAGATTCTGGGAAAATGAATCTTTGAATGGTTGGGGTAATAGTGATATACCTGAAGAAATATGGCAACCTACATGGGACTTGGCAGGCTCTACTGGAATCATAATGTCTTATTTGCGTTGGACTCCTGCAGAAGAAATGGATGCATTAAGTGAAGAAGAGCGTATCAATTATATATTAAGTCGTTGGGAAAATATTTTTCCTGGTGCCGCCAGTAGTCTACAAAGTGGGATGTCTCAATCTTGGGCTGAAGAAGAGTGGTCTAAAGGCGCATGGGCCTCACCTACAGGCTCTCAAGATGCCGCTCTGGCAAATCATATCGGCTTAGCTGAAGATCGTATTCATTTTGCTGGTGAGCATGCATCAGATGATCATGGCTGGATGCAAGGGGCATTGTTTTCTGGACTGCGTGCAGCTGCAGAAATTAATGAAGGAAATTGATGCTTACTATAGGTCACAGAGGTGCTCGTGGATATATTGCAGAAAACACTATAGAATCTATACAAAAAGCTCTGGATTTAAATGTTGATGGTATTGAAATAGATGTTTTCAGATGTGCATCTGGAGAAATTGTAGTATTCCATGATACAAAACTTAAACGCCTTACTGGACATAATGGATTGATTGAAGAAACTACTTTTGAGGAATTAAAAAATATACTAGTAGAAGGAAGATATAGAATACCTACTCTTCAACAGGTACTTGAAAAGATAGATGGTAAAGTATTACTAAATGTTGAACTAAAGGGTAAAAATACTGCTATTCCAACTGCCACTATACTAAAACAATATCTTAGTGATTCACAATCTGACATCAAAAAATTAATTGTTTCTAGTAAAAATTGGAAAGAATTAACACTTTTCAAAAATCTTGGTACCAATATACCTATCGGTGTGCTTAGTAATTATAATATATTTTTAGAAAAAGGATTAAATGATATAATCAAAAAGGGTAAGGAGCTTAATGCTATAGCTATACACCCTAAATTTTCTATTTTGAATAAGAAAGCAATAGATCGGATGCATTCTGCTGGATTTTTAGTATATAGCTGGACTATCAATAGAGAAAAAGACATTAAGCGAGCAATTGCGTTAGGTGTTGATGGAATCATTACTGACTTTCCCGATCGGATTCCAGATTAATATATGTGTGGAGGCGGGGAGATTCGAACTCCCGTCCATAATAGAGAAAAGATAAATATCTACATGTTTAGTTACTCGATCAAGTTTCGCCTTATACAGGTTCAAGAACAGACGAATATAAGACTATCTTCTAAGTGGTCACTTATTTAATCGAAGCAAAAAAATAAGCTATCTCATTTTTATGACATCATTCAGACAGCGATGAGAAACGCCTACTGGTGATGGGTTATAGCAACTAAGCTACAGCCATTTGGCCATAATCGGCACTTAATACAGTTTAGAAGTTTTGAGAGTTACTAAGCTCTACATGCAACTTAAAATTTCTTTCTAAAATGTCGAAACCGGTCGCCCCCAATTGTCAAATACAATGGAAGATACGACCTTTTTTATAAACAAAAAAGGCTCTGTAGCGCCAACCTCAGAGCCTTTTCGATTGCTTGTATTTGCGTACAATATCTAATTAAAGACTACTTTAAGCTAATAGTGTTTTATATAATTGGGCAATACTTAAATTTAAAAATGTGAAAAAAAAAATTAAAAATCTCTTTTTTACAGTACCGAATCTGGATTCTCGACCTTAAATTAATGCCTAGTTTTGCCGACGTAGCTCAATGGTAGAGCAGGGGCCTTTTAAGCCCTTGGTTGTAGGTTCGAGTCCTTCCGTCGGTACTAAGTTTTATTAAAGGGGTTAATTGTAATGTCTGAATTTCATAATAAACATATCGGTCCTACTTCTAAAGAAGTCACAGAAATGCTTGCTTCTCTCGAATGCAGCAGTTTAAATGATCTGCTTGAAAAAATTGTGCCTAAAAATATTTTGGATATTGATGGCGAATCTATTGGAAATGAAAATTTTTCTGAAAATGATATTTTAAAATACGTAAAAGAACTCGGATCAAAAAATAAGATTTTTCGCTCTCTGATTGGTCAAGGTTATTATGATACCATTACACCTAATGTTGTATTGAGAAATATTTTAGAAAGCCCGGGATGGTATACGCAATATACTCCCTATCAGCCTGAAATATCTCAAGGTCGACTTGAAGCATTGCTTAATTATCAAACAATGATATCACAAATTTGCGAACTACCTATAGCTAATGCATCTTTATTAGATGAAGGAACTGCAGCGAGCGAAGCAATGCTAATGTTCTACAGAAAGAATAGGTCTAGCTCTAATAAGTTTCTTATTGATGAAAACTGTTTTCAGCAAACTATTGATGTTATTGTGTCGAGAGCAGAACCCCTTGGTATTGAAATTGAGATTACATCATATGAAAATTTTGATTATACAGATGCTTTTGGATGTATTGTTCAGTATCCAGATCGTTTTGGAAGAATCTCAAATCCTAACGCCTATAAAAAAATAACTGATGCTGCACATGAATGTAACTGTAAGGTAATTTTTGCTACAGATTTAATGTGCTTACAACTATTTAAAGCTCCAGGTTCTTTTGAAGCAGATGTTGCAGTAGGAAATAGTCAGCGCTTTGGAGTACCATTAGGTTATGGTGGACCTCATGCAGCTTTTATGACCACCACAGAAGAATTTAAACGAGATATCCCTGGAAGAATTGTAGGGGTATCGCAAGATAGGCGAGAGAACCAAGCTTATAGATTAACGCTTCAAACTAGAGAGCAACATATTAGAAGAGAAAAGGCTACATCTAACATTTGTACTGCTCAGGTTCTGCTTGCAATTATTTCAAGTATGTATGCTATTTTCCATGGCCCAAAAAAATTGAAAGAGATTGCAAATAAGATTCATAATCATACTAAAAATCTTGCAGAAAAATTATGTGATCAAGGGCATGAGATTATTCTTGATAACCAATCATACTTTGATACTTTATCCATCAAATTAAATAATTTAGATCACAAAACTCTTGAAGAGAGAGCTTTGAATAAGCTATTTAATTTTAAATATCATGATGATGGCTTAGTAGGTATTTCATTAGATGAAAAAACTTCTGATAGTGAAATAGAGCAAATTTCTAGATTATTTATTACAGATTCTAATTCAAAAAGTACTAGTCCAATCTTTAATACAACAAGAGATGGAGTAACTTTACAACATTCTATTTTTAATAGTATTCATTCAGAAACTGAGATGTTAAGATATATTCATAAGTTAGAAAAAAGAGATTTATCTCTCAACCATAGTATGATTCCATTAGGATCATGTACCATGAAATTGAATGCTACCGTAGAAATGATTCCTATTAGTTGGCCAGAGTTCAATACTATTCATCCTTTTTCTCCTGCGAGCCAAACAATAGGTTATAAAACAATGATTGATCAATTAGAGGTGATGTTATATAAAGTAACTGGATTTGATGCTGTATCATTTCAGCCTAATTCTGGTGCACAGGGAGAATATGCCGGATTACTCACGATTCAAGAATATCATAAACATAATGATTCTGATAGAAATATATGTATTATTCCAGAATCTGCACATGGTACAAACCCAGCAAGCGCAATTATGGCCGGCTTAAAGGTGGTAATTGTTAAATGTGACGATAATGGTAATGTTGATTTTGAAGATTTAACAAATAAGGTGAAGGATGCTGGAGATAAATTATCTTCTCTTATGGTCACTTATCCATCTACTCATGGAGTTTTTGAGCACAATATTGATGAAATCTGTGCTTTAGTTCATGATAATGGTGGACTTGTTTATATGGATGGTGCAAATCTAAATGCAATGGTTGGAGTATGTAAGCCAGGCAATTTTGGTGCAGATGTGATGCATATTAATCTACATAAAACATTTTGTATTCCTCATGGTGGTGGTGGACCAGGAATGGGGCCCATATGTGTAAATGATAAACTAAAACCTTACCTACCCAAACATCATTTTACCGATGAAGACTATTCATACTCCGTTTCATCCTCTCCTTATGGAAGTGCGAGCATATTATTGATATCATATATTTACATGAAATTAATGGCTGGTCAAGGACTGCTCAAAGCGTCGCAGATAGCAATTTTAAATGCGAATTATATGGCAAAAGAATTAGAAAATGATTATACAATTTTATACCGTGGTAAAACTGGATTAAATGCGCATGAGTTTATTATTGACTGCAGAGAATTCAAAAATACTTCAGGAATTACTAACGAAGATATTGCAAAGAGATTGATTGATTATGGATACCATGCACCAACAATGTCATGGCCTATACCTGGTACGTTAATGATTGAACCTACTGAAAGTGAGTCGAAAGATGAGTTAGATCGGTTCTGCTCAGCGATGATTCAAATTAAAAAAGAGATTGATGAAATTACAGAAGGTAAAGTCCCGAAAGATAACAATGTTCTTGTAAATTCGCCTCATACAATTCAAGATATTTGTGATGATTGGGATCGTCCTTATAGTAAAAATAAGGCTGTATTTCCAAAAGAATGGATAAAAGAGAATAAGTTCTGGCCATATGTATCAAGAATTGATAATGCTTATGGTGATAGAAATTTCTTCTGTGTCTGTCCAGATATAGAGAGCTATAAATAATTAATATTTAAAGTATTCTTGGAGTGGTTCTACATTAATCTTATTCAAGTTTGACATTGCTTCTATAGCAGCTTTAGCGCCAGCCAGAGTCGTAATAGTTAAAACATTTTTCATTACTGAAGTCTTCCCAATAGCTTCTTCATCATATCTTGATTGGGCACCATGTGGCGTATTAATTACTAAATGAACATTATCGCTCAAAATTTCATCTACTATATTTGGACGACCTTCTCCGACCTTAAAAACGGGAGTACAATTGATATTGTTTTCTAATAAAAACTCTGCGGTTCCTTTTGTCGCAATGATTGTGAAATTGAGTTTTTCTAAATCTTTAATTATTGGAAGTGCTCGTTTTTTATCTATATCAGTGATAGAAACAAATGCTGTACCTGTTGTTGGCACAGTATATCCATCAGATTGCATTGCCTTTAAAAAAGCTATACCTGGTTCACTATCAATTCCCATTACCTCGCCTGTTGACTTCATCTCTGGACCTAAAAATACTTTCTCATCTTTAAATTTTTTAAATGGTAGTACTGCCTTTTTAACAGCGGTATGTTTGAAATTATTCTCTTTAAGATTAAAATCTTTAATTTTTTTACCTACTGAAAGCTGTGCAGCAATATTTGCTAATGGAACATTACTATATTTACTCACAAATGGCACTGTCCTACTAGATCTTGGATTTACTTCAAGAACGTAAACTTCATTATCTTTTACTGCAAATTGTAAGTTGATTAATCCTACCACATTTAACTCTAATGCTAACTTAGTTGTCATATCTATAATATCTTTTTTGACTTTACTGCTCATATCATAGGGAGGTAAAACACATGATGAATCTCCAGAATGTACACCCGCTTCTTCAATATGTTGCATAATGCCAGCAATAAACACCTCTTCTCCATCACATAAAGCATCAACATCAAACTCGAATGCATTTTCAATAAATTGATCAATAAGTATTGGATGGTCATTTGTTGCTTCAGCTGAGCGGAAAACATAATCTACAAGTTGTTCTTTATTATAGACAATCTGCATAGCTCTTCCGCCTAACACATAGCTTGGTCTTACCAGTACTGGGAATTGAGCAATTTCTCCGAAATTGATAATTTCTTCATAATTTTTTGCAATACAATATTCTGGTATTTGAATTTTTAATTTTTTAATAATTTTAGCAAATTCTTCTCTGTTTTCAGCCAAATCAATACTAGCTGACGAAGTACCAAATATTTTTACACCTTCATTTGTTAATTGTTCAGCTATTTTTAGAGGTGTTTGACCTCCAAACTGAACAAGAACTCCATCAGGTTTTTCAAATTCAATTATATTCATAATATCTTCAAATGTAATTGGTTCAAAGTATAATCGATCTGCTAAATCAAAATCAGTTGAAACTGTTTCTGGATTACAATTCACCATAATAGATTTATACCCAGCCTCTCTAAGTCCATACACTGCTTGAACACAGCAATAATCAAATTCTATTCCTTGGCCAATACGATTTGGTCCTCCGCCTAAGATCATTACCTTTCGTCCATCAAGCGGTTTAATATCATGTGTTGATTCATAAGCAGAATATGAATATGGTGTTTCTGCAGTAAACTCTCCAGCACATGTATCTACAACTTTAAATACTGGCTTTAAGTCTCGCTCTTTTCTCATGTGCCTTATTTCTTCAGCTGTTCTGTTAGTTAGTGCACCTACTTGAATATCAGAGAATCCATTTTTTTTGAGCAATTCTAAGTCATCTAATGAATTATGATGATTTTCCAAATAAACAATCTCTGCTATTTCATTTAAGAACCAAGGATCGATACCAGTATTATTATGAATTTCTTCTATTGTAAACTTTTCTTTAATCGCTTCTTTCACTTTTAAAATTCTGAATGCGCTTCCATCATTGAGAGATGATATATCTAGTGATCGATAGCGCTTAATCTCCGGATCTTCATTTCTTGGATCTTTAGTTGAAAGTCCTGGTAAATTTAACTCCAATGATCTAAATGCTTTCTGGAATGATTCTCTGAATGTTCTACCAATAGACATTGCTTCGCCTACAGACTGCATTTGTACTCCTAATTTTCCAGATGCCGAAGAGAATTTTTCAAAATCAAATCTTGGTAACTTTGTTACGATATAATCAATTGTTGGTTCAAACGCAGCTAGTGTTTTATTAGTAATGTCATTTTTTAATTCATCCAAAGAATAACCTACTGCTAACTTGGCAGCTATTTTGGCAATTGGAAAGCCTGTTGCTTTAGAAGCAAGTGCAGATGAACGACTTACCCTAGGGTTCATTTCAATAATTACCATTCTACCATCTTTTGGGTTAATTGCAAATTGAACATTAGAGCCTCCCGTATCGACTCCAATTTTTCTAATACATTTTATTGCTGCATTTCTCATATGCTGAAATTCTTTATCTGTTAAAGTCATTGCTGGAGCAACCGTTATAGAATCTCCTGTATGTATTCCCATAGGATCTATATTTTCAATAGAGCAAATAATAATAACATTATCATTAGGGTCTCTAATAAGCTCTAATTCATATTCTTTCCATCCTAATAAATATTCTTCGACTAGTACTTGGCCTGTAGGACTTTCTTTCAATCCTTTTTCAATAGAGCCTTCAAATTCTTCTTCATTATATGCAACAGAACCGCCCGAACCTCCAAGTGTGAAAGATGGCCTAATAATAGCAGGTAAAGAAATATTATCGAGCAATTTTTTTCCTTCTTCTAATGATTGAATAGTATGTCCATATGGCAAATCTAAACCAATATCGAGCATTGCTTCTTTAAACTGCTCTCTACTTTCTGCTGTTTCAATAGCTTTTTTATTAGCACCGATGAGCTCTACATTATATTTTTCTAGAATTCCCTGATTATCTAAATCCATCGCTACATTTAAAGCTGTTTGTCCACCTACTGTAGGTAAAATAGCATCTGGCTTTTCTTTTTGAATAATTTTTTCAACATATTGTACTGTAATAGGCTCAATATATGTTCTGTCAGAAAATTGTGGATCTGTCATAATCGTGGCGGGGTTCGAGTTAATTAATACAACTTTATATCCTTCTTCTTTTAGTGCTTTAATAGCCTGTGTTCCAGAATAATCAAATTCACAACCCTGACCAATGACAATCGGTCCCGCACCAATGACTAGAATTGTTTTAATGTCTGTTCTTTTAGGCATTTGAATCCATCATATTGAAAAATTTCTTAAAAACATACCTTGAATCATGTGGCCCCGGACTTGCTTCCGGATGGTATTGAACTGAATATGCCTTCATATCTTCGCATTCGATTCCTGCAATAGTATTATCATTAAGATGGGTATGTGTTACTGTAATATTAGATGCTAAGGAATTATCACTAACAGCAAAACCATGATTTTGGGATGTTATTTCAATTTTATTAGTTTTTAAATTTTTGACAGGTTGATTAATTCCTCGATGTCCAAATTTCATTTTAAATGTTTTAGCTTCTAGTGCTAAAGCTAAAATTTGATGACCAAGACAAATACCAAATATAGGTTTTGTTCCTAATAACTTTTTAACCGCTTCAATTCCATATGATACTGCTGAAGGATCTCCCGGTCCATTAGAAAGAAATATACCGTCGGGGTTATACTTCAATACCTCTTCTGCTGTTACAAATGCCGGGAAAATAGTTACTTCTGCATTATTTGCTAGCAGTATATCATAAATATTACTTTTCATGCCATAGTCAATAGCTGCAATTTTATACTTTGGGTTATCTACAATACAAAGAGTTGTTTTTTCTTTTCTAGAAACTTCCTTTGCTAAATCTAAACCTTCCATCGAAGGTATATCTTTAATTTTTTTTGCTAAGCTATCAATATTAAAATCATTGGTAGAAATTATTCCTTTCATTGATCCATTATTTCTAATATGAATAGTAAGGGCTCTCGTATCAATATCTTGTATACCGACAACTCTATTTGATTTTAAAAATTCTTCTAATGAACTACTAGATCTCCAATTTGAAGGGGATAACGATTCATTTTTGATAATAAACCCTGATGCATGTATATTTGAAGATTCTATATCGGATTCGTTCGTTCCATAATTACCAATATGTGGACTACACATAACAATCATTTGCTTTGCGTAAGATGGGTCAGTTAAAATTTCTTGGTATCCTGTCATCCCAGTATTAAAACATACTTCTCCAGATGTTTCCCCTAACGAACCAAGACTTTTTCCTTTAAAAAAAAGACCATCCTCTAAAAATAGGATAGCCTTTTGGTGTTTTCGCATGAGTAGATTTTACCCCATATATATTAAAATTAAAACCTTATTTTTTTACCTGTATGCATTGTTCGCACTGCTGCTACAGTTGATAGAGTTGTAAATATAATCAAAAAGATAAAAGATGACTTAAAGTCAGCATCTGAAACTCCTAATGTTGTATATCTTAATGTATTAATAGCATAAAAAATTGGATTTATCAAGCTGATCGTTGTTGCCCAAGCTGGTAACATCTTTATGGAATAAAAAATCCCTCCAAGAAAGCTAAATGGTGTAATTATAAAATTTTGAATTAGTGCTAATTGATCCCAAGAATCAGATAGTTGTCCAATTAGTAGTCCTAGGCTAGCAAAAGACCATGACACAAGAAAGATAGCGATTAAGGTCAAGGGTAAGTCATTGATTGGCATACCAGCAAGCCAACAAATTAATAATATCAATGTCCCATTAACAAATCCTCTGACTGCTCCTCCTATAATAAATGACAAGGATAATTCTAAACTAGATAAAGGTGTAATTAATAGCTCCGGTAATGTTTGAAGGAGTTTCATTTGGAGCATAGAGGAGGCTGTATTTGCCGTAGCATTTGTAATAACATTCATCATCAATAATCCAGGGAGAATATAAATCTTATAAGAAACACCACTGATTTCTGAAATTCTATTCTCAAGAGCTACTCCAAATACAAATATATATAGTAGTGTTGTTATTACACCAGGTATAATTGTTTGTCTCCAAACAGAGAAAAATCTCATAACTTCTTTTGAAGATAAAGTATAAAAACCTATCCAATTACTAATCATTAATTTTTCTCCCCGTTAAATCTAGAAAGACATCTTCTAGTGAAGCTTTAGGAAGCTGGACATCTTCAATTCTGATATTATTCTCGGATAATTTTAATATGATTTTTGGTAAATCTAAATTGGGCTGCTTTGTTAAAATTTCTATTCTATTTTGATTGATAGCAGGATTAAAGTCTTTTAGAATAGTATCTAAATTTGGAAAATTCTCTTTCGTGTGAATAATGATTCCTGATTTATTCACCATATTTTTTAAATTTTTAACGGTATCTTCCACAATCAACCTGCCATTATCTATAATTCCAACTCTTTCACATAAAAGTTCGGCCTCATCAATATAGTGAGTGGTTAATAATATAGTTTTTCCTTCTGCGTGAAGCTCATTAAGATATTTCCATAAATCATGTCTCAACTCTACATCAACTCCCGCAGTAGGTTCATCTAAAATCAGAATTTGTGGATCATGTACTAGCGCTTTAGCAATTTGTAGTCTTCTTTTCATTCCCCCGGAAAGCATTCGCATTTTTTTATTACGATGCTCATATAAGCCTAGTTTATTAAGAATATAGTCAATTCTCTGTTTTGAATTTTTTCTGGTCACGCCATAATATCCAGCTTGGTAGTACAATAATTCTTCTACTGGAAAAAAGAAGTCATTGCTCAATTCTTGACAAGCAATTCCAATTTGAGATCTAGCATACCTAAAGTCTGATACAATATTTTTTCCTAAAATTTTTACTTCTCCATCAGTAGGCTTAACTAGGCTGGTAATAGCATTAATAGTTGTGGATTTTCCCGCACCATTGGGACCAAGAAGGCCATAGAATTCTCCTTTTTTAATAGATAGATCAATGCCCTTAACAGCATATACATCATCATATTTTTTATGCAGATTAATTATTTCAATGCCAAGATCTTTCAACTATTTCCCCTTTTGAATTTTATATATAGCTCTTAAATATTCATCTATATACAGCTCATTATAAATATCTTCTCCAAAAGATGCAATCATATGCTGCTAGCATATTTAATTAATAAATTTGTCTAATTCGGCTTCTCTGATAACTTCTATATTTAAAGCTTCAGCTTTTTTCAGCTTTGATCCTGCGTTGTCTCCGACAATCAAAAAGTTTGTTTTTGAGGAAACTGAGCTTGAAACCCTACCACCTTTATTCTCTAATATTTCTTTTATTTTATTTCGGTTGTGATTTTTAAAACTTCCGGTAATGACAAATATTATGTCTTTAAATTCTCCAGAATTTTCAAAAATGGTTTGATTAATATTTACACCATTAGCATAGCAGCTATCAATTAACTCTTTATTTGAAGAAACATTAAAAAAGTCTATAATTGATTTTGCTACAATTAGACCTACGCCATCTATATTTTCTAACTCTTCTAAGGATAGTGTTGATAAATGTTCAATAGAAGACTTACAATGAATATCCAATATTTTTGATATATGTTGACCTATATTGGGAATACCAAGTGCAAATAAAAATCTAGGAAACGTTGTTTTTTTAGATTCATTAATTGAGGTAATAAGATTCATTGCAGATTTATCTTTAAATCGTTCAAGGTTAATTAAATCGTCATATTTTAATCTATATATATCATCAAAACTCTCTAAAAGGTCTGCTTCTAATAATTGTTTAACAATTTGTGGGCCCATACCTTCAATATTCATGGCATTTTTGGAGCAAAAGTGTTCAAGCATTCCCATTACTCTAGATTTACAATTTGGATTTATACATCTGTAAGCGGCTTCTCCATGAATACGTTCGATTTTACAATCAGGGTCAGGCCAATTAAAATCACTAATTGCAAACTTCTGTGTATTTTTAGGCCTTTTTCCTTTTAAAACTTGGGTAATTTTAGGTATTACATCTCCTGATCTTTCTACTATCACATAGTCATTAATTCTAATATCTTTTTTATCAATTTCATCTTGATTGTGTAAAGTAGCGCTGCTAATTATTGCTCCAGATATTTCTACTTCTTTAATTTTTGCTACCGGAGTAATAACTCCTGTTCTTCCTACTTGAAGAACTATATCTATAATCTGCGTTTCTGCATTTTTTGATTTGAATTTTGCAGCAATAGCCCATCTTGGAGATCGCGCTCTATCACCTAATTTAGATCTTAGTGCATAATTATCAACCTTGATAACAGAACCATCAATTTCATATGGAATACTTTCTCTTCTATGCTCTAAGTCTCGATGATAAGAAATCATACTATCTATACAATCAATTTTCTTTGCTAAAGGGTTGACTGGCAAACCTATAGATTTAAGATATGATAACATATCCCAGTGAGTATTTGTGTCTAAACCTTTACTCGCCCCGAGTTCATAACAGAATATAGATAGCTTCCTCTTTGCAGTGATATGCGGATCCAGTTGCCTCACACTTCCAGCTGCTGCATTTCTGGCATTAGCAAATAGCTTTTCATCATTCTGAGATCTTATTTCATTCAATCTGGCGAAGTCAGATTTTAACATAAAGATTTCTCCTCTAATTTCTAAAAAATGAGGATAATTTTTTCCTCTTAGAATCATAGGTATAGCATTAATAGTCTTAATATTGTGCGTAATGTCTTCCCCCGTAAAGCCATCTCCTCTGGTAAGCGCTCTTATCAAATTACCATTTTCATAAATTAATGAAACGCCTAAACCGTCAATCTTCGGTTCAGCCACATAGGAGGTTTTACTTTGATCTAACCACTTATTAATTCTTTGATTAAACTCTGAGATTTCTTGCTCATTTATAGCATTGGATAGAGAAAGCATAGGAATCTCGTGGTTATAATTTTGAAATCCACTTTTTATAGGATGACCTACTCTCTGCGTTGGAGATAAAGGTTCAACTAATTTTGGATTAGCTTTTTCTAAAGATTCTAGCTCTCTAAATAGATTATCGTATTCTGCATCGCTTAAATATGGCTGATCTAATACATAATATGCATAATTATGCTCGTTAATCTGGCTAGTTAAGTTCTTTATCTTTTCTTTAATTTTTGATTCCATAATATTCCTAAAAATCCTACTATAACCATTACTAATAATAGCTGAATTCTCAATTTATTGATTCTAATTGAATTAGCATACATTTTGAATTGATCTTTTGCAATATTATCAAAGTCAAAAGACCATACTAATAATCCGTCTGAATTAGACTGAGCATTATTGCTACGAATTACACCAGGTAAATTGATATTGAATTGAAAGTAATCATTCATTAATTCTGTGTTTTTTAAAAAATCTGCCTCATATTTATCTACAAAAATCTCCATGTCTTGAAAAAAATTTCTTGGGAGTGTCATTGAAATAGGCTTTAAAGCATCTTTTAAAATTATTGATGAATTTTTATCAAACTTATCTGTCAACTCTCTTTCTTCAGCATAACTAAAATATGAATCTATTTGGTTATTAACTCTTTCTACAAAAATGATGTTCAGGTCAGCTTGTTTATCATACTCTGTTAAGCTTTTTTTAATAATATACTTTTTAGCTGGGACAATCCATGATAAAGAGTCAGCTTCTATATCTAAATATTCAACAATAGAGGGATATTTTTTATCAATAGCTAAGCTATTCACAGTTGATTTAAAGCTATACCTATCCCAAAAAAAATATCCTTTTTTGTCTACGCCTATACTGTAGATTAAGCTTTGGCTGTCAGTGAAGCTCATTTTTTTATTTATAGGTTCGGTGCTAATAGTTTCTTTTTCCCAGTTGAGATTTTTAGAAATGACATCTTTTTCATCTAAGAAGGTCATAGTAGTTGCCCATTTAACTAATTCTGAATTTTTAGGGTGTACAAAGTCTTTGTTTTCTAAATCAATCTTATCACCAACAGAGTTATATTTAATAGAGTACTTTCCATCTGGTAGTACAGATATATGTATTAAGTTTTCAACGCATGCTGTCATTAGCATGCATACTATTAATAAGAATACTCTTTTCATTATTTTATGAAATTACTGTGAAATCTTTAGATGTCTTGTTCAGTACAATACAGCCATCATCTGTAACAACGATATCATCTTCGATACGTACACCACCTACATCTTCAATATATATACCAGGCTCCACTGTCATGACATAGTTAGGCTTTAGTATATCTGTACTAACCTTACTGAATCTGGGATCTTCATGAATTTCAAGACCTAATGAGTGACCCAAACCATGGTCAAAATATTTACCATATCCGGCATCAGTAATATGTGCTCGTGCAATTGTATCAATTCCTTTACATGAGGCTCCAGCTTTAATTCCTTCAATGCTTTTGAGTTGAGCTTCTAAAACGATATGATAAATTTCTTTTTGTTGTTCTGAATATCCTTTCGTGGCTACTGTACGAGTCATGTCTGCGTGGTAACCTGCATATTTTGCTCCAGAATCAATAACAACCAATTCTCCTGAACCAATTTTCTTGTCCGTTGGCCTTTGATGAGGCATAGCTGAATGGGGTCCACTACCAACAATTGGTGAGAATGCATCTGCGTCCGCATCTCCGTACTTACGGTATAGAAATGATAATTGATTAGCAATTTCCTGCTCTTCTACTCCAATTTTGATCATTGGAAGTACTTCTGCAAATGCCTTGTCTGTTATTTCTACTGCTGTTTTAAGTGCTTCAATTTCCTTGTTATCCTTTTCCATTGCTAGAGTTTCTACACATCCAATTATATTTTCCCACTTTACGTGGGGCAAAATATTACTGATTTCAGAAAACATTTGATGGGAAACATTTTTGCCGTCAAATCCTATAGTTAATCCACTAGACAGAAAGTTGTTATTTTTGATTACTTGCAAGTGGGGAATGCTATCGATTGTAATATTAGCGCCCCTTACTTCATTCTTAGATTGAACAACATATCTGCCATCTGTAATAAACTCGCAAGTGTCTGGGCCCATCAATAAAGAACCACTAGATCCACCGAATCCACATAGATATTTAATGTGTATCAGGTTAGTAATTAACATCCCATCAACTTTTTTTTCTGCTAGCACTGCACGCAACTTATCTTGTCTTCTTATAAAATATTCTGCACTCATTTTTGGTCCTCTTTTTGATTAAGATTTTGTAATATTTTTTTGGCTTCTAAAATTTGTTTCTTTGATTTTCCATGATTTACAATAGCATTCAAATTTCTTTTTGCTTGAACAGTCTTGCCTTGCTGTATCATTAATTTGATATATGATATAGTAACTAGAGCTGTATTTTTTCTAATTTTTTTAGGCTTAGATACTATCTTATAATCAAGAACAATTTCTGGATTAATTCTTTTTAATTCTTTAACGACTTCCTTGAACAGGGGAGGTTGTGATTTATTTAATATTTCAAATAATAAAAGATAAGCAGCATAATAATTTGTATCATGCTCAATAACTGATATAAGATGTTTTTTTGCTTCTGTAAATTTTTTATTATTAAATGCTTTTTCGCCTTTAAGATAAGTAGTGTGGATATTTGAAATCATCTTCGATTTTCTTTAACCCATTTTTCAATATAATCTAAAGACATTTGAACGGGTGTCCCAGGTCCAAATAATTCTCCCACACCGAGCTTAGCAAGCGCCTCACTATCTTCTTTTGGAATAATACCACCGCCTGTAACTAAAACATTATTTAAGTTAGAAGACTTGATCAAGTTCATCACCTTGGTAAAGATTGTCATGTGTGCACCTGATAAAATAGACAGCGCTATTACGTCTGCACCTTCTTGTATTGCCACCCTAACAATACTTTCAGGAGTTTGGCGAAGCCCTAGATAGATAACATCCATCCCAGCATCGCGATATGCCGCAGCCAAGACTTTAATGCCTCTATCGTGACCATCGAGACCTGGCTTTGCCATTAAGATTCTAATTGGTGGTTTTAAGCTCATAATAGATATAATTTAACTAATCCAGACGTTTGATTCCCCTAATAAATCTCTTAGCATAATAAGAAAATGATTACTGCTAGATACTCTAATTTTTTTTGATATAATTCTACGGGAAGATCCGTCTTCATTGTTCATATGTACTACAAATAAGCTTTGACCCAAATTTTCAGTAGCGTGCTTATACACCTCATCTATAGTATCTTTAGTAACATTTTTTCCTATTTTTATATTAATCTCTTTTAGCTTTAATACTTTTTTTGCATGATTAATAGGAACAACTTCATCTACTATAATCTTTAAATCAGAAAAGTCGTTTTGTGACGTAGAATTACCAACTAAGAATACAATATTACCCTCACTGATAATTTCTTTATACTTTTCAAAAGCATCATGAAATATAATTGATTCAACCTGACCTCCTAAACAATCTAAATTAAAAAAGGCCATGGGTTGATTTTTCTTGTCATAATGAAGCTTGAAACTAGAAACTGCTCCTCCGATTCTAATCAAGCTATTTTCTTTCAGATATTTTTTCTCAGTGAAATCATAGTTACTCAACTCTTCAAGGATATCAGCATATTTTAGAAGTGGGTTACCAGATACATACAAACCTAATACTTCTTTTTCTTTTTTTAGCTTATCCTGATTTTTCCAATCTTCTATATTCGGTAGGTCAGGCTGCTTAACTAAATCTTCTTCATCTGAAAATAAATCAATTTGATTTTTATTTGATGCCTTATCTACTTGTTGCCCATAGCTAATAGCACTATCTACAGATTCAAATAGCTGGGCTCTATTTGAAGAAATAGTATCAAATGCGCCTGCTAATATAAGACTTTCTAACACCTTTTTATTTACTAAGCGTTGGTCAACTTTTGTTACAAAATCAAATATTGACGTAAATTCTCCTTGTTCTTTTCGGGCTTTAATACATTGTTCTAGAGCTTTAATTCCTACATTTTTAATAGCGTTCAACCCAAATGAGATTTCTTTATCATTTATTGGGATAAAATCGATATCAGACTTATTGATATCTGGAGCATTAACTTTAATTTTTAACTTTCGACATTCATTGATTAGTACAACAACTCTATTAGTATTTGTCATTTCACTTGTTAAATTAGCGGACATAAATTCTGCTGTATAGTGTGTTTTTAGCCAACCAGTTTGATATGCAATATAAGAATAGGCCACTGAATGGCTTTTATTAAAACCATATTGTGCAAATTTATCAATTAATTCAAAAATTTGTTTTGCCTTTGCTTTTGTTAAGCCATTCTTAATTGCACCTTCAACAAATTTTTCTGCCATCTTATCCATTAAGGAGCGAATTTTCTTACCAATAGCTCTTCTCATTTCATCTGCTTCTGAAAGAGTAAATCCTGCTATAATATTAGCAATTTGCATTACTTGCTCTTGGTATACTATAATCCCATGTGTTTCTTTTAAAGCTTCTTCGAGTAAGGGGTGAACATACTCTACCTTTTCTTCTCCGTGAGATCTTTTAATATATCGATCAATATTTTGCATTGGTCCAGGCCTATATAGTGCGTTCATAGCAACTAGACCCTCGATACCTGTTGGTTTCAATTTCTTAAGGAAGTCTCGCATCCCCGCAGATTCAAACTGAAAGATTCCAACAGTTAATCCTTTTGCAAAAAGATCATATACCTTAGCATCATCCATCGGTATCATGTTAATATCAATATCTTTATCAAATCTTTCCTTAATTAATTCTAATGCTTTATCAATAACTGTAAGATTTCTGAGGCCTAAAAAGTCCATTTTTAACAGACCCACCGATTCTAGTTCTTTCATATCATACTGTGAAGTCACGTCACCCTGTGAAGATTTATATAAAGGCACAAAATCAGTTAAATCTCCTGGCGCAACTACTACTCCAGCAGCATGGATTGATGCATGCCTTGTCATTCCTTCTAAAATCTTGGCATTATCTAATAAATCTTTATGTGATGTTTGAGAAGCAGTTCGTAGCTCTGAACTTTGCTTTAATGCTTTGTCTAGCGTAATATTTGGACCTTCAGGAATCATTTTTGCGATGCCGTCAACTTCAGAATAAGGATAGCTCATAACACGTCCTACATCTCTGATCACTCCACGTGCTTGCATTTTACCGAACGTAATAATTTGTGTTACAGAGTCGTCGCCATATATGCTTTTAATATAATCAATTACTTGACCTCTACGCTCAACACAGAAGTCGATATCAATATCGGGCATACTAATTCTATCAGGGTTCAAGAAACGTTCAAAAATTAAGTTATGTTTTAGTGGATCAATATTAGTGATGTCTAGACAATATGAAACAAGACTTCCGGGAGCAGACCCTCTACCCGGACCTACTGGAATTCTGTTTTTTTTAGCATACTGCACAAAGTCTGCTGTAATTAAGAAGTAGCTTGCAAAACCCATTTTCTTAATCACTGATAGCTCATATGCTAATCTTGTATCCATTTCTTCAGTATGATGAACAAATTTTTGCTTCATGCCTTCTTTGCATAATTTTTCTAAATATCCATCTACGTCTTTTGCATCAGAGCCTTCCGGAATTTTAAACCACGGAAGGTGGTATTCATCCATAGGAATTTCTAGGTCGATACTGTCAGTTATTGCTCGCGTATTTTCTAAAGCTTGTGGAAATTCCTTAAATAAAGAAAACATTTCATCTTGTGATTTAAAATAAAATTCATTTCCCGGATACTTTAATCTTTTAGTATCGCTCAATTGCTTTCCTGTTCCAATACATATATGAACATCGTGAGCAACATGGTGTTCTTTTCTAGCATAGTGCGCGTCATTTGTTGCAATAATTGGCAATCCCATATCTTTGGCTAATTTTGAAGCGAGTTCTATATTTCGTATTTCTTCTGGTATTCCATGATTTTGTAATTCAATGTAATATCTTCCAGGGAAAATGCTTGAATATTCTTCTGCAACCGCCTGTCCTGTAGCATAACCACTATACAAAAGTGCTTCTGGTAAACTTCCTTTCAAACAGGCTGACATACAAATGATGCCTTCATTATATTTTTTTAAAATTTCTAAATCTACTCTTGGCTTGTAGTAAAAACCTTCAAGATAGCCATGAGTTACAATTTTCATGAGATTTTTGTAGCCTTGCAAGTTTTGAGCTATGAGAACTAAGTGATTATAATTGCCCATACCGCCAGACTTGTCTCTGATTAGACTACTGCCTTTTGCAACATAAACTTCGCAACCAATAATAGGTTTAATATTGTTTTTTTTTGCCTGCTTATAAAATGAAATTGCCCCAAATAAATTTCCATGCTCAGTTAGTGCTACTGAGTCCATACTGAGATCGTCCATTCTCTCTAATATAGAATTGACATTTTGTGCTCCATCTAATAGGCTATGGTCTGAATGGTTATGTAAATGTATAAATTCGCTTTTCATTATTTTCTAAAAAATACCTTTATTACTCTTTTATTTCTTTCTAAATCTTTAAAAATTATACTCTCAATATTGCTATTATTACTAATCATATCAATGATTTGATTGGTAATCTGAGATTTAGGGATTTCAAAATACATCGCACCATCAATTTTTAGCAAGTCAAATAAATTATTAATAAAATATTTATAAAATTTTAATCCATCTTCTTTATCTGACAAAGCATTCAATGGGTCATGATTCTTCACTGCACTATCTAGCAATGGAATCTCATTAATATCAAGATAAGGTGGGTTACTTACTATAATATCAAATTTTTTAGGCTTCATATTAAAAATATCCTGCTTGATAATATTTATATTACTCACCTTTAGGCTAATTGCATTTTTGGTCGCAACTTCAATTGCCTTATCTGATATATCAATACCTGTTACTTTAAAACTCTTATAAAGATTGGCAATACTAATCCCTATGCATCCACTACCACATCCTATATCAAGCACTGTTTTGGGCGGCTCATCTTTAAAATCATTTTTAATACAGTCAATTAATAATTCTGTTTCTGGTCTTGGTATAAAAATACCTGGTGGAGTCAAAAAACAATCTTGATAAAAGTAAGTTTTCCCGATTATATGCTGTACTGGCATATCTTCTAATAAAAGCGAAAATGCTGCTTCTAAATTCTGTACTTGTTTATCGGATATAAAAAAATCGTTAGTATATAGTTCAGCTTTTGGTATTTCTAAGAGATCATCAATAATCATTTCTGACTTCTGTTTATACTCGTCTATTTGTTTTTTCTTAAGATCTACTAGCTTCTTATTTAAAAAATCAATCAAGAGATAATTAGAAGGCATATCAATTAATCTTAGAGTTGTCCTCTGCAAGTTTTAATTGCTCTATAATATGATCTAGATCTCCTTCTAGAGTAACTTGTAGTTTATGGGTGGTATAATTTATTCTGTGGTCAGTAATGCGCCCTTGAGGAAAGTTATACGTTCTAATTTTTGCTGAACGGTCACCTGTAGAAACTAAACTTTTGCGCATTTCATCTCTGTCTTTATTAAGCTTTTCTTGCTCAAGTGCAAATAGTCTTGCTCTCATAACTTTAAGTGCTGAGGCTTTATTTTTGTGCTGTGACGCCTGATCTTGACATGTCACAACCAAGCCTGTAGGAATATGTGTGAGGCGGATAGCAGATTCTGTTTTATTAACATGTTGACCCCCAGCGCCACTAGCACGATATGTATCGACTTTAATATCTGTTGCTTCATTAATATCTAGCTCTGCTTTTTCTGCCTCCGGTAATACTGCTACTGTAGCTGCTGATGTATGAACCCTTCCTCCAGATTCTGTTTTTGGAATTCTTTGAACACGGTGCACACCTCCTTCATACTTATAAATACCGTATGCTTTATGTCCTTCTACACTAAAAATTACGGACTTTAAACCCCCCACGCCTGTTTCATGAATATCCATTATATTAATAGAAAGATTATTTTTTTCAGCATACCTAGAATACATTCTAAATAAATCTGCTGCAAATAAAGCGGCTTCGTCTCCGCCGGTACCAGCTCTTAACTCAATAATAGCGCTTTTATTGTCGTTGGGATCATCAGTGATTAATATTTTAATAAGTGCATTTTCAATTAAATTTAACTTGCTACTAATAGCCTCTTTTTCTTCTTTAACTAAATCTGCGTACCCTTCTTCGCCGTCTAAGGCATCCAGTTCTTTATTTTCATTAGTAAGTGCAACAAACTTTACACTTAAATCATATACTTCTTGAATAGAACTTTTTTGCTTTGAAAGGGAAGCTAGTTTTTCTTGATCTAGTACATTGGAAGGATCCATCATCTCTTGCATAATATTGTCATATTCTACAATAGTACTGTTTGCTTTAGATAAGATGTCCATAGACTAAAAATTTATTAATAAAAAAACGCTTAAGAAGCTTTTTTATTATACTTGCGGTTGAACTTCTCAATTCTTCCAGCAGTATCAACCAATGTACGTTGTCCTGTATAATATGGATGCGATTTATCAGAAATATCCAATTTATATAGTGGATATTCTTTTCCGTCTTCCCATTTAACAGTTTTATCTGTTTTGACAGTAGATCGTGTCAAGAAAGAGTAGTTACATGAACTATCTTCGAAGACAACTAATCTATATTCTTTTGAATGTGTATCTTTTTTCATTTTAATTCTTTTAAACTTTCTTCTATTCTTTTAATTCCAGCTTTGATGATTTCACTGCTTGTTGCGAAAGATAACCTTAAATAACCTTTTGCTCCAAAACCATCTCCTGCAACTGTAACTACACTTGCAGTGTCGAGAATATAATCAGAAAGGTCGAAAGTGTCGCGTAAAATTTTACCATCTTTTGTTGCCTTGTTTAGATAGGATGAGAAGTCGGGGAACATGTAAAAAGCGCCTCCTGGCATATCGCATGTTACACCGTCTAGAGCATTAAGCGCATCAAACATAACTTGACGTCTTTCTTGAAATTTATTTTTCATATCTAATACAGGTTGAGGGTCTCCTAACAGAGCTGCAACAGAAGCTTTTTGGCCAATCGCATTTGGACAGGATGTTGTTTGCCCTTGAATTTTTGACATTGCCTTTACAATCGCTTCATCTGCAATGGTATAGCCAATACGCCAGCCGGTCATAGCATATGTTTTTGACATACTTCTAATAGTTAAAACTTCAGCACCAATAGTATTCAAGCTATCAATGGCAGTGAACTCTCTATCATATACTAATTCTTCATATGTTTCATCAGAAATCACAATCCAGTTGTTTGCCTTGCTGATTTCTAACATCTTAGTAATTGCTTGATCTGACCAAACCCCTCCCGTAGGATTGCTTGGAGAGTTAATAATAACTCCTTTAATTGAAGAATCAATTTTTTTGAAATCATATCCACCCATAATTTTTTTATTTAAATCATCAAAATTAGGTTCAAATTGTTCAGATGGTAAGGTATCCACTAAAAGAGGCTCTGCCCCTGACAGCCTTACAAATTCTGGGAAAGACACCCAATAAGGTGAAAAGATAATTACTTTGTCGCCTTCTTCAAATAATGCCTGGCAGGCTACTGATAACGATTGCTTACCTCCATTTGATACAATTATTTGTTTTGTATTATATAGGGTACCTGTAACATTTTTTACTTTTGTTTGGATCGCTTCTTTTAATTCTAACATCCCAGACCCTGGAGTATATTTAGTATAGCCATCTTCTATTGCTTTTTGACCTGCTTTTATAATATGGGAAGGGGTATTAAAATCCGGCTCACCCACACCAAAGTTAATTACATCTACTCCTTTGGCTCGCAAAGCGGCAGCCCTTGCCGTCATCTGTAAGGTAAAAGATGGTTTAATTTTATCAACTAACCCTGATAACGATATTGGCATTTACTGGCTCATTAAATCAAGGAATTCTTGATTAGTTTTGGTTCTTCGCATTCTTTCAGACATAAATTGCATAGATTGCTCTGTACTCATTTCTCCTAACATTTTTCTTAAAATCCACATTCTGGATAAATGTTGATCAGACAAAAGTAGTTCTTCTTTTCTAGTTCCTGATTTCACAATGTTAAATGCTGGATATATACGCCTATCACTTAGTTCACGGTCTAGTACTAGCTCCATATTCCCGGTGCCTTTAAACTCTTCGAAAATAACACCATCCATTTTACTACCGGTATCAATTAAAGCCGTAGCAATAATAGTTAAACTACCACCTTCTTCGGTATTACGTGCTGCCCCAAAAAACTTCTTTGGTTTTCTTAGTGCGTTTGAATCTACTCCACCTGAAAGTATTTTTCCGCTATGAGGGATAACTGCATTGTGTGCTCTTCCTAAACGCGTTATACTATCAAGCAATATGACCACATCTTTACCACACTCTACTAGCCTTTGAGCTTTATAAAGCGCCATATCTGAAACCTGAACATGTCTTTCTGGTCCTTCGTCAAAAGTAGAGGCGATGACTTCAGCATCTACGCTTCGCTTCATATCTGTTACTTCTTCAGGTCTTTCATCAATCAATAAAATAAGTAGCACAGTTTCTGGGTGATTTCTTCTAATAGCGTTTGCAATTTTAGAAATTAGAATAGTTTTACCTGTTTTGGGTTGTGCTACAATTAATCCACGTTGACCTTTTCCAATAGGGCAAACTAAATCCATGATTCTCATAGACATATCACTAGTATTTGATAAGTTAAATTTTTCATTTGGATGTAATGGTGTATACTTATCAAAAGATCTTTGATTTCTAATCTGGTCTGGATCTACATCATTTACTTTATCCAACTTTAATAGGGCATGAAATCTTTCTTTAGATTTTGGAGCTCTTGTGCTGCCTTCAACAAAATGGCCCGTTTTCAATTTGAATCTTTTAATTTGTGATGGACTTACATATATATCTTCTGGCCCAGGTAAATAATTATCATTTACGCTTCTTAAAAATCCATACCCATCAGGTAAAATTTCTAAAACTCCCGCTGCTCTTTTTTCGCTTGATTGATTTTGATGCGGAGCATTTTTTGGAGCCTCTTTTTTCTCAACTTTGACTGGGTTGGGAGCTTCTTGTTTCTTTTCAGTTGGAGTAGCACTAACCATAGCCTGCATTAGCTCATCTTTTGAAAGAGTAGAGATTTTCTCTATTCCCATTGTTTTTGCAATTTCTTTTAAATCGCTTAATTTTTTTTCTTTTAAATCGGTTAACTTCATTAGTTCCTCTGTTAATTGTGAAATGTACTTCTAGGGGGAAAACACCTTGAAACACAAATTACATCATATGATACCATTGTCAAAGGAAAAATCAAAAAAATTATACACCTCTTTTGCTATATAGTGACTGCCAAAAACAACTTTAGCTCCTGAGTATTCTAATTTATCTAGCTCTGTGAGAGCCTCATTGAGATTTTCTATAAATTGAAAGTTTTTGAGCAATGGGTTTTTCATTATTTCTTCTTTATTTAAGATATCTTTTGAAGAAATAGTAGAAATAATGATTTTATCAAACAAAGTAGAAAATTTCTCTATTAATTGAGGATTAATTTTATCATTTTTTAGCACCACAACCCCTAAGGGTTTTTTCTTATAAATTTCTGTTAAATCTTTAGCCAGAACACTTATACCATTTCTATTGTGCGCTACATCATAGAAAAAATTATCTTTCATAATCTGCATTCTAGCTGGCCAATACCATTGATCTAGTGCTTGCTGGATATCCTCATTTGTTAAATTATGAAAGTTGTCTTGGCAAGTCTTAATAGCCAACATAGCATTCTGGGTTTGGTAAGACCCTGCTTGAGGCATAGAGAATTCCTGCATATCATAGGTGAAATTGACAGATTTTGGTGTCTGATTTTTAATAACAATATCCTCTTTTTTGATAAATGAGACTTTAACATTTTTTAGTAGGGCATGTTTTTTAATAGTTTTGATAGCGCGGGGGTCTGAATTCACAGTTATAGCTGGAGTTTGATTTTTAAATATCCCACATTTCTCAGATGTAATTTCTTCAATCGAGTTGCCTAAAATGTGTGTATGATCATAGTGTATCTCAGTAATAATGGTCTGGATAGGAGATAATACATTAGTAGAGTCCAGTCTTCCTCCTAAACCCGTTTCGACTATGGCAATGTCCACATTTTTCTCAGCAAAATATTCAAAAGCCAGTGCTGTAGTTGCTTCAAAGAAAGTAATAGAACTTTCAATTAAAGTTTGTTTATGGCTTTCAATAAATTTTATAATTTTTTCATTAGATATAGGTATACCATCAATTCTAATTCTTTCATTAAAATGAATTAAATGGGGAGAAGTATATAATCCTACTTTATAGCCATTTTTTTGTAAAATTTTGGCAATGATAGATGATGTAGATCCTTTTCCATTTGTGCCAGCTAAATGAATCGTTTTAATTTTTTTGTGTGGGTCCCCACATTTCTTTAAAAAACCTTCAATATTCCTCAATCCTAATTTAATTCCACGATTATGAAGTCCATATAAGAATTCTAGGGTAGGATCGATCATATCAATTATTGTCTAAGGTTTTTTGGTATTTCTCTATTGCTCTATAAATTGAAGTTGCTAATGTATCTCTATACTTAGGGCTTCTTAATTTTTTCTCTTCTGTTGGGTTAGAGATAAATCCGAGCTCTACCAAAACGTTTGGCATAGAAGCGCCCATTAATACATAAAAACCCGCTTGTTTTACGCCCCTATTTTTGCTCTGAATTCTTTTTCCCATCTCTTCTTGAACCAAGGCAGCAAATTGTTCACTAAAATTTGCAAAACCAGCTTGAGCAATAGTCGCCGTGATAAGAGCTTCATCTGTTAGCTTTTGAGCGCTGCCTCCCTCGAGCTCTAATACTGCATTTTCTCTAGCAGCCACTCTTACAGCTGCTTGATTCCTGTTGGGACCAATCAAAAATGTTTCAAACCCGCTTGCTCTTCTATCTTCAGCTGCATTTGCATGTATACTAATAAAAAGATCTCCATTGTTTTCATTTGCAAACCTTGTTCTTTCTCCTAGCTTTAAAAAAATATCTTCATCTCTTGTTAAAATTGTTTTGATATTCATATTTTTTGATATTTTTCTTTCAAGTCTTTTTGCTACATCTAAAGCTATGTCTTTTTCGCGTGTTCCTCGATATCCAATAGCTCCGGGGTCTTTACCTCCATGACCTGGATCAATAATAATTGTATTAAATTTCCATTTATTTTTTTCTGCAGTTAAATCGGTTACTACTATTGGAGGTATCTCTTTTTTAATATTCGAATTAAAAGCAATAGACATTGCCCCGTAGTCTATCGAAAAGCTATTTGAGCCATGTGTAGATAAAATATTAAAAAAATTATCTATGGGTACGTAGTATTCTGCATTTTTTTTAATAACACTGCTTTCCATTTGGTAAGTCTTTTCATCAACAATAATAAATGGAATATTGTATGACAACTTAATTTTGAAGCTGTCTAAATAAATCACAATTTTTTCTGTCTTTTCATTTACGAATGAACCGCTACCAATAATTTTTCCTAAATCATTTACAGATACGTAGTACTGATTTTGCTTTAAAATGTCTGCTTTGCCAAGCACGACGTTGCTCTTACCTAAAATAGTGATAGCCTGTTGATTACTTGCTACAGCAATTGATAGGAAGAAGATGATAGATAAAATAGTGCGTAGAAGATTTGATAATTTCATAGTATAAAATTATAATAAATATAACGTAAAAGGGCTCAATTTTTGAGCCCTTTTTATTTTAAGTCAATGTAGAGTTTATTAAAAAATTATTTTTTCATCCACCCTGCAACAATCATTACTGCAACTAAACCAGCAACGCCTCCGTCACCAATCATAGCCACCGCACTACCAATACCTGCGATAACACCAAATACGTCATCATACAAAATACCGATAATAGTACCAGCAACAACCACTTGCGTCAATAGGCCTGTTAATTGACCTAAAGTATCATTGATTTTTTTGAATGCATTTTTCATTATGTTTGTCCTCCAAACTTTTAATTTATAAGAGCCTCATACTAATGTATGAAGCTCTTATTTTTGTTAGTTTAATACGATCTATCTTATAACCATGACAAAAAGACTACTAATACTAGCAATCCTGTAACGCCACCGTTTAGAAATGTATCAACTAAATTCATAATTCCACCAAGTGGGTCCATTCCTGTTGGATATAGTATGTTTGCAAACACAAAAAATATTACTGCTGCTTTTACTACACCTGTTAAACCACTTAACGTACTCGTTATCATTGAATCCCATGAAGCCATGTTATTCCTCCTTGATTAGTTATTAACTAGTTAAAAAAAAGGTAAAACGCCACACATTACGAGTGGATTTTTACCCCCATTATTAATCATGTCAATATGATTAAATCTTTTAAAAAAGTTGTCTTTATTCATCTTTTTTATAATTATAGGCGCTTTTTCCCGATGAATCAAGGTTTTATTGAGTATGTAAAAAAAAATTATTTTTGTAAAAAAAAATTAATTCATTAGAATTAGCATTCAAAAGTATTATGTAAGAACAATAAGGACTAACTTTAAATATGAAAAATAATATCCATCCCATTATAGAAAAAGTACACGCTAGGCAAATACTAGATTCTAGGGGTTATCCGACGATAGAAGTTGAAGTATGTGCAAGTGGCATTATTGGTAAAGCAGCTGTTCCTTCAGGTGCATCGACAGGAGAGTTTGAGGCGCTTGAATTAAGAGATTTAGATAAAACTCGCTTTCATGGAAAAGAAGTTTCTACTGCAATTAAGAATGTAATAAATATTTTTCAACCCAAGCTTTTAAAGAAAAGATCTGATAATCAAACAGAAATAGATGCTTTATTAATGGAAATTGACGGTACTCCCAATAAGAGTAATTATGGTGCAAATGCAATGCTGGGGATATCAATGGCATGCGCCGTTGTTTCCGCAAAGTTTTATCAACAACCACTTTATATTTATCTAAATGAAAATAGCGCTCAGATGCCTGTACCAATGATTAATGTTTTAAATGGAGGTATGCACGCTGATAGGGGTTCCGATATTCAAGAAATTATGTTGTTCCCATCCGGTGCAATATCTTTTTCAGAGTCCCTTAGAATGGGCTCAGAAATATTTCATACTCTTAAAAGTGAGTTAAAGAATTTAGGCTTGTCAACTACTGTGGGTGATGAGGGAGGTTTTGCTCCCAGGCTTAAATCAAATGAACATGCTATAGAGCTATTATTAAATGCGATAGAGAAATCAAACTATAAGGCTGGCTCAGATGTTTTTTTAGCTTTAGATGTAGCGGCATCAAGCTTTTACAATCAAGGAGAATATCATTTAAAAATTGATAATAAGGTTTTAAATGTTGACGGGATGATTAAGTTTTATGATAATCTTGTCACTCAATATCCTATTGTATCTATAGAAGATGGCTTAGATGAAAACGATTGGCCTGGATGGACAAAATTGAATAGCGCATTAGGCAAAAAAATTCAAGTTGTTGGCGATGACTTGACTGTAACTAATCCAAAAAAATTAGAGAAAGCGATTGCAGAAAATTCTATTAATAGTATTTTAATCAAACTTAACCAAATTGGTACTGTCTCAGAGACTATTGAAGCTATTAATATAGCGAAAAAAAATAATTGTGATTTTATCATATCTCATAGATCCGGAGAAACAGAAGACACCTTTATTGCTGATCTTGCAGTGGCAATGGGTGGTGGTCAGATAAAAACTGGTTCAGTCTGTCGTTCAGATCGTACTAGCAAATACAATCAACTTCTCAGGATTGAAGAAAGCTTAAAAAATCCAAAGTTTGGTAAAAACTTTTCCTTTATAAAGTAGCAAACTATGAATTTTAAAATCCCATCACTCACTAATGTCTTATTTGGTTGTTTATCTGTTGGCTGTATACTATTACTTCTTTTTAGCGATAGGGGATTTCTTACTCTATGGAACTTAAAGAAAGAAAAAATTGAAATTCAGCAAGATATAAATTCATTGCGTCAACAAATTGCCTCTCTTGAAAAAGAAGCTGAAAAATTAGAATTTGACGAAAAATATATTGAAAAAATTGCCAGAGAAAAATTCAGGATGTCTAAACCTGGAGAAAAAGTTTTTAAGGTAGAGTGACTAAGAAGATTTAAAGATTTCTTTTGCAACACCAAATGATTTAATATCTGGTAAATGATATCTCATTAGGTCAGATATGAAGTTAGCCATAGTCTTTTTATCATAACTAAACTCTGTGTTCATATTTTTTTTATCAATAAAGTCAGAATAATATATTTCTTTCAGTTGCTCCGTCAATTTGGGTTCTTTTGTTTTATAACGTCTAATAATTGGGTGTTCTTCAGCATCAATTATATTATATCCCGTGTTTTTTAAAAAATGTATAAGGAAAAAGTAGAATGCATTATTATAGCCATTTTCTGCGATGTTAAAGTATTCTAATATATTTTTAATTAAGTAATAAGTACTTTGATCTGACGTTGTTTCATCAAAACCTTTATCAATCATTTCAATCATGGATAAACAAAGCACTGTTTTTCTAAGATCTTTATTAATGCCGTCCCAACTATTAAGAGTTTTAGAGTCATATATTGGCTGTAATTGTCTCTTGTTGTTATGAACGTAGTTTACCTCAACTTCATTCATCTGTTGATATATAGCTTTAAGGGGAGATTTCTGTCGCATAGCAGCTTTAATGACATAAGATGACTTACCTCTTTTTAGTGTAAATAGCCTCACAATGATACTTGATTCTTTGAAAAGACTAGTTTTTAAAACAATGCCCGGTGTAGAAATCCTCATTTTGGAACTTCTATTTTACCCCAACCTTCATGAGTGAGGCTGCCAAAATATAAATGATCACCATATTGCTTAACACTTGTTATAGGAGAATAAGCGTCGCTAGCATCGTACTGGAGATTATGTAAAACATTGCCGTTAGCATCAATCCCTAAAGCAAAGGCATAGGGTTCTGGCTTGGGCTGTAAAAATTTTGGCAATCGCAGGGCTAAACTCCTTAGAAGTGGTTTATCTGCTGTTTGGTCTATGAAATTATTTCTTACTGTAAAAAGTGCCACCCAATAAACTCCTTTTCCATTAGATGAGATATTATCTGGAAAGCCAGGCAGGTTTTCCATAATAACTTCTGATGTGCCGGCTTTTGGTCCTTTAAGCCAATATTTTTGTATTCTATACATAAACGTTTCATTGAATAAAACGAAAGAATCGTCGGGGCTTACAGCAACACCATTTGCAAAATATAAATTATCAAGTAAGGTAGTCGTACGTTCTGTTTTGGGATCATATACTAACAATCTTCCGTTTGGTGTATGCTCCATTACCTCAATTTGATCTTCTCCATATCCAAATTTGTCTGATGCATCAGAAAAGTAAATTTTTCCGTCTGTTGCAATATCTAAGTCATCTGCAAAGCTGAGCGGAATGCCATCTGAATCAGATTTTGTAGAAAGGGTGGTAGCAATACCGTTTTGATTGATTGATATCAGTCCCTGGATCGCATCTGCAACTATTAGATTATGGGCAGCATCAAATACCATACCAAGAGGACGGCCATTAGTATTGTAAAACTCCCCATCAGAGCGCATAATAAGTCCATCATGATATCCTGCATATAGATTACCCTCATGAATTGCAATGTCTTCTGGTCCATAATGTCCGTCGTTTTCCCAAAAGATTTCTATATTTTTTAAATAATCATTTTTCTCATACACGCCTGTCATTGGTGGTGGGTTAGGAGACTCCCAAGATACTGGCTTTATTGGAACTGGCCATAAAAAAAGATATGACAATAAAATTAATAGAGAATAAAATAATAGGTTTTTCATAGCAACTAATATGCTTTAGCAAAAACAACAAGATGCTTCGCTGGCTCACCAGAGAAAATACATTTCAAATTTGGGTCATTTACATCTTCTAAGATACAACGAATAGTAGCCTTTGTTTGTTCTTTAACTTTGAGTTCTGAAGCATCAGATCCATCCCAGTAAGCTTTTATAAAACAGTTTTCTTTTGATAATAATTTTTTGAACTCATTGTAGTCATTTAATTCAAACGTATTTTCTTCTAAGAAGATATTTGCAGAATCATACATGGCTTTTTGAATGTCTTCAAGGGTTGATGTAAGCGTATTTAACGACTTGATCGGCATTTCTTGCTTTTCTCCTGTATCTCTTCGACAAACTGTTACATTTCCACTCTTAAATTCTTTCAAACCAACGTCAATGCGTAATGGTGCACCTTTTAATTCCCAATTATTGAACTTAAATCCAGGACTATTATTTGAGCTATCTATTGAACATCGAATATTGCTTTCCTTTAACATGCTATGTACCGTATCAACATAGTTATCGAATTTTTTCTTCTCTTCATTCTTGGGATTAATAGGAATGATTACTACTTGATGAGGGGCAATTCTGGGAGGAATTTTTAATCCTTTATCATCGCCATGCACCATGATTAATGCACCTATCATACGCGTGCTCACTCCCCAACTTGTTGCAAAAACAGGTTGTTCTTTATTTTCTTTGCTTTGAAATTTTACATCAAATGCTGTACCAAAATTTGTACCTAAATAATGTGATGTACCCGCTTGTAGTGCTTTTTTATCTCTCATCATCGTTTCAATAGAATAGGTTTCATCTGCACCAGCAAATCTTTCCATATTAGATTTTCTACCAATCATTGTTGGTATAGCAAGGTGGTCTTCAAATAACGATTTATACATATCAACAATCATCAGCGTTTCTTTTATTGCTTCTTCTTTTGTAGCATGCGCCGTATGGCCTTCTTGCCATAAAAATTCTGATGTTCTTAAAAATAGCCTTGTGCGCATTTCCCAACGTACTACATTGGCCCATTGATTTATTTTAATAGGCAGGTCTCTATATGATGTCACCCACTTTTTAAACATGTGCCAAATAATTGTTTCGGAAGTTGGACGTACGATAATTTCTTCTTCTAATTTAGAGCTAGGATCTACAGTCAATATTCCATCTTCAGAAACTAGCTTTGAGTGCGTTACAACAGCACACTCTTTAGCAAACCCTTCAACATGTTTCGCTTCTTTTTCTAAAAAGCTTTTTGGAATAAAGAGTGGGAAATAAGCATTTTCATGTCCGGTCTCTTCAATCATGTTATTTAAAACGCGCTTCACATTTCCCCAAAGTGAATATCCATACGGTTTGATTACCATTGTTCCTTTCACCGGTCCATAGTCTGCAAGGTCTGCTTCAAGGATAACGTCGGTGTACCATTTAGAGAAGTTTTCTGATTGTTTAGTTATTTTAGCCATTTACTTAATCTTTAAATTGTTATAAAGTAGAGTTAATTTATACAAAATCCAATACAATGAAAAAAGCAATATTTTCCACTGAAATTTCTTTATTAAGAAGAACAATACAAAGGCTTTTAAGAAGAAAAGCTAACGCAAACTTAACAAAGATATTACGCAAAACACATCCTGCAGATGTAGCTCTTCTTATGAGAGGATTTAACAGCTCTGAACAAAAGACTATTTTCAATCTATGCCCGACTTTTAATCATAGAGCTAAAGTTCTTGAAGAATTAGATGAGTCATTAATTGAAAATATGCTTGTTGATGAAAGCTCTATTAATATTTCTAAAATGTTTGTTTATTTAGATACAAATGATCAGGCTGCAATTATTAGCATGTTTCCAGAGGAAAAACAAAAAGAAATTTTAAAGAAAATTGAGGTGGAAGACTTAGAGGACGTAGAAGAAATTATGTCTTACCCAGATGATAGTGCTGGTAGTATTATGACTAAAGAAACATTCACTCTCAATCAAAATACAACGATTAAAGAGGCCATTAAAAAACTACAGTCCTTCCCAGAAAACGATAAAATATTTTATGTTTACGTCTTAGACGATAAGGAAAAGTTAGTGGGGGTCATATCTTTAAGAAATTTAGTAACCTCTAATAATACTACTAAGTTAAAAGATATGATGATAAAAGATATCCATGCTGCAACATCAGAAACTGATCAAGAAGAGGTTGCTAAAACTGTTGCACAGTATAATTATCTAGCGCTTCCTGTTGTAAATAGACAAAATAAATTTTTAGGTATTGTTACCATAGATGACGTAGTAGATATTATTAGAGAAGAAGCATCGGAGGATTTCTTACAGATGGCTGGTGTAGGAAAAGATAGAGAAATTTTATTAAAATCCCCTATTGAGAACGCACAATCAAGAGCTCCTTGGATTTTTGCAAGCTTGATTGGGGGCGTTTGTGCTGCAGCTATTATTGGTTACTTTGACTACCTAATAAAAGAAATGATAGTTTTGGCTTCCTTCATTCCAGTTATTATTGGGATTGGAGGTAATATTGGCACACAATCATCTACTATTATTGTCCGTGGGTTGGCCACTGGAAGGGTTGATGTTGGCAATACTTTTCCTCTTATAGTAAAAGAAATTATTGTAGGTGCGATTTTAGGGATCGGTTATGGTATATTGGTTGGTGCAACTTCTGAATTAATAACCGGAATACAGTTAGAAAATCTTGGTGTGGTGATAGGGCTAAGCATTGCTTGTTCTATGACAATTGCTACTGCGGTAGGAGCTAGCGTACCACTAATACTAAAGAAATTGAATTTCGATCCAGCAATTTCAACCGGTCCATTTGTAACTACAGCTATTGATATTTTGGGCGTAGCGCTATATTTTATCATTGCTTCACTAATATTGTTATAGTGTTGAAATTCACTCATAAAATAAATTATCTACTTATATTTTTGACTATTAATGGTCTTACTGTCGCACAATCTAAACAGTATGATATCTATTTATATGATTCTATTAAGGGAATGACCCTATCTATAGATAGCACAACTCTCACAGTGAAAACGCTCAACTTTGGAAAATTTTTAATTGAAGATGATTTAGAATTTGTAGATCAAAACTTGGAAAGAAAAAAAAATCTAATTAATAGGTTATTGCTAAACCCTGAAATTGACATTGTTGATGCTAAGTGGGAAGATTCAGTTGAGCTCTTAGATGGCCAAGAAGTTAAAATAAGATTTTTATATGCCAAGGAAGATACGTTGGATTATAATAAAACTGAAAAAAGGGCTTTATTGTACAGGCTTGACATTAAAAGTGAGGAAGAAAAAGCTTCAGATAAATCAAACCCACTTAATTTAGCGGTGATGAATAGCTCAATAATAAAAATATGGATTGATGAAGAGAGTAGAAGTATGCTTAAATTAAGTCTGATGTATAACGGAATATTATATACTATTAAATGACAATGAATATTAAAAATTACCTGGGCGTCATGTTGGCATTAAGTGCATGTGCTGCACCTACTACATCAATAGACTTAGAGTCAGAACAGCTACTATCAAAAGAAAACTTTTTATTTTATATAGATGAAACAACTAACCTGCATTATTCAGAACTATTAACTACAATTCAATTGCCTTCGGAAGATTATGTTGTTCCATCAATATTAAATTTGCTCCCAAATGCTAGTAGAGATTATCGATCGGGTACTCATGCAGGTATTGATTTTTCAGTTCCACTAAATGGGCCCATAGCAGCTGTTTATGATGGTATTGTTATAAGGAGCAACCCTCAGCATAGTGATGTTGATATTGACACATATAACGCCCTTCTAGCTACCTCTGAAGGATTAGGCAAGACTCCGGATGATATTTATCATTTTATATTACTTGGAAAGTCAATTGTTATTGATCATGGGTATTCTATTACTTCTAAATTTAGAACTATCAGTGTATATGCGCATCTGTCTAAGATTGCAGAAAATATTGTACCTGGGACCAAAGTGGAGAAAGGTATGCTAATTGGTTTTTCTGGCAATACTGGTACATCAGATGGAGCACTTAGGAATGAAAAAGGTGCACACCTACATTGGGAAATGCATTTTGATGATGAGTCTGGTAGATATTTTTTAGGACAGAACATTCCATCTAACTACTTACAAAACAATATTGAATTATTGTTTGATCAATAGTTTTCTTTCATAACATATCTTATAAATAAAAAGGGGCTCTAAAAAGAGCCCCTTTCAATTTGAATCCTTAACTCAACAGTTTAGAAATCAAAGGTAACTTGCATAGTGCTGTGATCATCGAAGTATTCGTTCGCTGTTCTCATAGCATATGAAACATGCATTGTGTAGTCACCTACTGGCACTGTTACACCTGCACCCATTGAAGCTCCCCAATTGGTTCCGCTCCACTCTTCCCAGTCAGCGTCTGAAACGTCAGCTGGTTGTGAGTCATCACCTACAGTCATTACTGTAGCTGCACCCACCCAAGCACTACCTAACATATACTTAGCACCAAATGCTAAAGTATTTGATTGGTATGAGTGATTAGTGAAAGTTGTGCTTACATCTAAGTTGTTAAGCAATGAGTAGGTTGCAGAAAGATCTAGACTTGTTGGCAGAGCAAAGTTGTCTGCAACAATTCTAAATGTTTCAGATGATGAACCTGATTCAGCTCCCTCTGGTGTGAGGTTCTGATCAAGGTTAATACCATCGTAATGCATTCTACTACCAACATTTTTCATTGCAACACCTACTGTTAGTGGTTGGTCAGGGAACTTGTATTGGACACCTACGTCAAATGCAAATCCTGTTGCAGATGTTTCTTCGATTGTCTCAGAAACCATCTTTGTTGCAACACCAACATTAACACGGTCAGAGAATGCTTTCGCAAACCCTGCTGTTGCTGTGAAAAAACTAGGAGAGAATGTTTGACCATCTCCCTCAGGAGCAAATGCAGTAGTTTTTGGGATATCACCAAAGTCTAATGACTTTAATGTCATTCCAAATGTTCCTGTTTCGCCCATCGCTATAACCATACCTGCATACATCACGTCGATGTCTGCAATGTAAGATGTAGTTGAAACTGTTCCTTGTAAACCAGAGTTGTGTCTTGCTAGACCAGCTACATTAGTAAATAATGCATCTATTCCAGCTACGGTACCAACGTTCGTTCCGCTAAGAGCTACTGTCTCAGTACCTACCGGGATAAGAAGCTGTGAGGCACCAGCGGTACCCTGTGATCTTACCGTACCAGCAGTTAGTGCTGAAACCAACACTGCGCATCCAAGGAAGATTTTAAATGTATTTTTCATTTTCATATTCTCCTTTTCCTTAATAAACGTCTAGACGTTGTTCTGGTTGAATTACAGCTAACTTCAGGATTTTATCTCCGTGGTTAGTCTCTACGTGTGCCACATACATTCCACTAGCAACTGGTAATTCGAAGTTATTCTTCATATCCCATGTTGCATGTTGTGATGCTGTATCATTGTGGTGAATTGTTCTTACTAAGGTACCATCAAGTGCAAAGATACGAATTGTCGCAGGACCTTCTTCAGGTAAGTGACTAAACATCACTCTACGATCAAGCGCATCACGCTCTTCTGGGTTATATCCGTAATAAGGGTTTGGCCATACTGAAATACGATCTGGATCGAACGCATTAGCCATCATACCTAATCCTTCAGTAGTAAACGTAAACGTGTCTGCTGATGAATTTGGTTTACTCATTTTAAATACTACAGAACTTCCACCAACCCATGAACTACCGTATGCCGCTAGTCCATCTGCTGTTGGTAATACTCCTGAGCCTAAGTAATCAGTAAACATTGTTGCTGTCATGTATGGATAGCCGATTGTTGCGCCACTTGTAGTAGTGTTATCGCATGAACCGCCTGATCCCCATCCACAACCACCTGATGTAGTTAGGTCATCTTCAGCAAGATATTGAGCTTCTTTAGCTGGATCATATGGAGTCGCAACCATACCTACAAAACAGTAGATTGGTTCCCAACCTGGAGCACCGTAAACAGGTCCTACCCAGCTTGCACCATCAAGATCAAAGGTAAAGTTTCCATTATAATCCCAGTACCCAGCGTACATTTGCTCTTTGTTTCCAGTAGCAAAATTGTGTCTGAATGCTGAGTATGGAACCATACTATTGGTCCACTCATAAATATAATCATACCCTACTGATGGAGTACTAAAGTCAAGTTCAACGTCATCTGATTCCCAATAATTAAATCGGTCAAAGTCACGATTATATGGTGGGGAGTACGCTACACCTGCTCTATTTTCTAAAATATATCCTGTACGACCTAAACTAGCAAAAGGAACATAAGAAACCGCATTGTCTCTTTGTTCATTTGCGTCTAACCAAGGCGCTGTCCATTCTTCTACTGAAAGTAGATCTTCTTGAGGACCGTTCACTAGCAATTGAATACCTTCAACTACTGGCGTTCCGCCTGGACCAACTTCAACACCTGTTGCAGTATTCACACCACCAACAACAGCGTTGTTAGCGATAAGAACTTCACCAGTCATATCATTTGTTAGTGTCCAGTTAACAGCTACAGTACCATCTGGCATTGCATCATCCATTGTTACTGTGTAACTGTCACCTGTCATTTGACCGGCATCCACTACAACTACATCAACAGAACCTTGAGAAGGTCCAGTATGTACAGTTGTAATAACATCTCCGGCTGAGGCTGTATTATCACCCACAGCAGCAGTGTTAGGAACTTCTGGTCTTACAGTTAAATATCTAGGACTACTTTCCAATGTTTTTGGAATACCGTCCGCATTGTAACCATATGCGGTTACAGAATAATAGTAAGCACGATTTGTGATCAGTTTTGAATTACCATTCAATCCATCTGTTGTGATAGATTCAAAGTGTGCTAATCCACTATCTGAACCAAACTGTGTTCTAATATTAATGTTCTCACCTAATTCAGCGTTAAATACAGTATCATAAATTTCAGTAGTTCCATTTATAATATCGTATGTAGCTAATCTTTTCTTAGCTCCACCGCCTGTAGCAGTTTCATGCTGATAAACATTGTATCCTTCGAATACAAAGTTAGTAGGATTACCTGCAGCATCTAAGTCAACTTCACTGACAACATTATAGCTTTCAGGTTCATCACCCCAAACTAATGTTATTTGATCTGCTAACGCACTCGCAGTCACGCTTGGTGAAGGAGGTGAGTCAGGAAGAGCAAAGTCAATGTCATAAGCTGTTTGAGCTAAGGCATCTATCTCTTTTAGGTAAGACACAGAAGATAACGCATCACCACCAGCAGCGTGGAATATACCAAACACTACTTCTTGTGAGTCGCCTGCTGCCATAGTAAATGGTCCAACACTCATTAGGAAACGTCTATCAGCTGAAGCTGCATAGTTTCCATCAACGGGGTTAGCGTTACTATGTGTAACAGTAGGGTCTCCATAGAAACAAAAACGTTGATCATAAAGATCACCGGCTATTTCATTTGGATACGCACTTCCGTCTTTTCTTAAACCTTGCAAATAAAAGTACCCCTCTGTTTCATCAGCTGGGTCAGTATATGTCGCATCTCCATTAATATAAAATGCAAATGATGACATCTGAAGGTTCTTTTTACCTGGATGACGAGTACCAAACATTTTAGCACCTTCTGTACAATCTTCTGTTGCGTCACAATCTACCATTGGACCTTGGAAGAAGTCATACCCAGCTGCTGGTGTTCCTACGCTTAAGTTATCGTAGACACTGTCAGCGCCGTCATTCCAAACATAACCAAGACCTAATGCAACGTCACAACCAACAAAGTCGTCACCGGCATTTCCTAAGTCTGGGTCTGACCATAGTCCCATGTAAGTATCAACTAGGTCATCTGAACCTTTATTTATAATTAATTGCTTTAAGAACACCATGTCACCAAATACGTCAGGTCTATCAAAACCAAACATAGTTGTTTGAATCTCCACGTTAAGTGGTGATGTTCCAAAATTCAATTTGTATGCAGGGTCACCATCATTACTAACAAACCAAAGTACTTGGTCTCCTAGGAATTCTGGATGATCAGTTCCGCCTGGTAATGGACTATAAACTCCGTCACCATCTACGTCAACCCAAGGTGCACCAAAATCAACTGGCCATTCTTGGAAGTCAGCGAAGTCAAGGGGAGAAGCTAGCATAGATTTCTCTACTTTATAGATTCTGTGCACCGCAGCTAGCGGGTCACCACCCCATGGACCTGGACCCATGTCTTGTGTATAATCTCCAACGATAGTTCGAATAGATCCATTCACTGTAGCTCCCATCCATAATGCGGATTGGAAGATAGAGTGTGCACCCGTGCCTTTTGGCCACTCTAATGCTGAATCACCAGAAACATGGTAATCCAGAAAGAGACCATTATTGGCAACGTCTGCATAGATTTTATTCCCATCGAACGTACCGACAGAATCCACATAATTGGATGTACTACTAAAGTTAGAGACATTTTTGTCTCTCGCTTCAAGGCCAGTTGTAACTGACAGTAACATCACCAATGTGAAAACGGTAATATTCTTTAAGATTTTCATATTTACCTCTTTACCTTCTTATTTAATTAAAAACTAATGTTCATACCAACTCTAACTGTACGAGGAGCGCTCCATCTACTAGGAAATGCTAAATTATCCTGGTAAAGTGCCTCTGCGTCAACGTCAGGGTTAGTTGCTAATCTATTGGCAAGCCATTGTTGCCCACTTTCAGTTGCAACCCAGCCATCTTCAGCTACGTTACCGGTTCCATGATAAACATCATTAACCTGTTCTGCGTCTAATGCGTTAAACACTGCAACATATGCATTTGCTGTTACGCCGCCCATTTTAAAGGCTCTGTCTACACGAAGATCAAGGTTAGTAAATGCAGGCATTGTACCTGAGTTTACCGGACCCTCTGGGAATTCCCATCTGTTCTCAAAAACTGTACTATAGATTTGTGATGGTGTAAAACGAGTACCACTACCAAAACTCATTACAGCATTAAATCCTGTATTTGCTAACGCACCAGTAGCATTCGGTGAACGCCAGTCAAGGATTACGTTTGCAGTATGAGTTTGGTCATAGTCTAATAGATTCATCGCTTTTGGATATCCATCATCTGTACCAATCCAAGTAACATAGAAGTTCTGGGCTCCATAAGATCCAGTTCCTCTAGCTTCTGAGTATGTATAATTTGCTTGCGCATACAAACCTCTAGTTCTACGCATTTCAAAGTTTGTTGTCAAACCTTGTGAGACCATAACGTCTCCATTTAAATACTGAGCCCAGTTTTGTTGAGTATCTGCACCACCAGTATTTGTAAATGCGTCTGTACGATTTGCTAGCGTTAAGTAATCTTTACTTTCTTTATAAAACCCTTCAATTTTTAATGAAGCGAAAGCACCAATACGTTGCTCAATACCAATTTCATACTGAGTTGAACGTTCAGGTTTTAACGCAGGGTTTTCAGATGCAGTAGCATTACCAGCTAAGATATCTGCTGATAGCTGTGAATCTGATAAGTATAGATATGACATTGGAACTGATTGCCAGTGTGTTCCGTAGTTCGCACGGAATACTGTACGATCGGATACTGGGAATGAGATACCAATTCTAGGATGTGTAGCAGTTTCTTTCTTTGTTTTTTTCCAAACAAAGTTACCGTTACCATCACCATTTCTATCTACACGCTGTCTATTAAAGTATAGGTGGTTGAACCCGTCAGAATCTCCATATCCGTCACCATCTGAATCTGGTGCCATAGCGCCAGTATCAATTGATTCCATTGAAAGACCTACTTGAACAACTACATCTTTAAATTCAAGTTTATCTTGAACGTAGAAACGTGTTTGTGTTGGTTCTGCTGGAGATAACATATGATCATCCTGATTGTATGTTCCATTCCACTCATCACCATAAATATTGTAACCAAGATTTGTTACATATAGAGCTCTGTAGTTAATGAACTTCCAGTCTGCTGGATCACTTCCTGCAGCAATGATTTCTTCATTAGTAGCTACGCCGTCATAGTTAGCATCTACTTGGCTAATTGCTCTAGCAACACCTGATGCAGATAAACCGTAACGACTAATTTCGTGACTGTCTACTGAACCACCAACTTTAAACTCATTGTAACCAATTTGGTTAGTGTAGTCAAAGCTCACGGTGTTTGTTGTAGTTTTTCTTGTATCGTAACTTGTGTACTGTGATCCAAAACCTGCTGCACCGATGAATTCATCTGGTGATAGCGGATTAAATCCAGTTCCGTCACGTTTGTAATAATTTGCTGAACCAAATGCTTTGGTTCTTCTACCATATGCTTCAATATCATGTAAGTAATTTTCATTACCACCTGTAGTTTCATAAGATTGATTTGAAATCGAAACTTTAGCATAAGATAATGGACTAATAGTATATCTGAAGTTCATGTATCCCATAGCGAAATCTGATTCATTAATATATGAACCGTCTGTTCCACCTAGAACTCTACTCCAACTATAACTATGTCCTTCATAATCATAAGCCTGTGTACCAAGCTTGACACGTAATGGACCAAAATCCATTGTCATGTTACCATTAACTGTAACACGGTTATTGTCATCTTGAGGTTGTTGTCCGTACATACGCTCATAGTTACTATATACAACATATGTAGTATCATAAGCTGCAACACCAGAAGCCAATAATGCTGGATCTGTTTGGTTGTCTCTTATAACAGTTTCAATATGTGAAATTTTGTTACCACTTGCGTCATTACCATATACAAAGCCATCAGTACCATCGCTGTAATAGTCAGCGGGAACTTCAGACAATGGCATAGCGTCATATTTAGGGAAGTAACTATATGATACGTCACCAGCCTTTTCTTTCGCTTCAACAGACAAATATACTTTTACATTATCACTGATTGGACCACCAAAATCAAAGTTTACATTTTGGTAACCATCTGAGTATAACTTGTCAGGAGAAGTACCAGCGTCAGCCCCTAAAGACATTTCTGCTCCTACTTTTGATCTCCATTGTGTACCACCAGTTTTGGTAGTAATGTTTACAATCCCTCCATTAGCACCGCCATATTCTGCAGAGAAACCTCCAGTTTGAACTGAAATTTCTTGTAGTGCTGATTGAGAGTTACCGTTTAATAGATTTCCACCCCCGTAAACATCTTTTACAGGAACGCCGTCGACATAGTATCTACTATCCCCACTTCTACTTCCACGGAAATATCCATTAACAACACCTGTTTGAAGGTTAACAATATTCTCAACCCCTCTCACAGCAAATGCATCAATCAACTCTTTATCAACAACACGAGTTGTGTTTGTAGCATTCGGATTAATTAACGGTCTTTCTCTTGTTACTGTCACTTCTTGACCTGCAACTGAGGCAACATCTAATGCAAAGTCTACTGTTGTTGTAAAACCAACAGAAGTACTTACACCAGCTTCTATAACTGTAGTATAACCGATATACTCGGCTCTCAAGTTATAGTCACCAACAGGGACGTCAAGAATATAGTATCTACCTAATTGATCGGTAGCTGCACCTAAGTTTGATCCTTCTACAACTACGTTTGCTCCAACTAACGGATTACCGTCAGCGTCAGCTACAACCCCTGCTAATTTAGCAGTAGTTGACTGTGCAAACATAAGAGTAGGAAGAACAAGAAGCGCAATTAACATACGTAGTTTTCTCATTATTCTACCTCCAAATGAGTTTTTATATACAAATTTTAATTTGTTATTTTGTTTCATTCATTTACCCTATATATATATTAATGTATATATAATCTTTAATTTCATTCATACTTTTCACAGTATATATATACCACGTTTGGGGGATACGTATCCCTTCAAATGTGAAATCCATTTAAATTGAGGATTGTTTTAGTTGATGTCAATACTTTTTTAGTATTGACTTTCACGACGATGAAATGGACTAAAAAAATTAAATCTTTCTTTTTTTTAGCTTAAATATTGTGAAATCCGACACTGTTTTTGGGTAAAGGTTCCCACTTTTTTTATAAAACTAGTTAGAATCATAGCTCACTTTTATACTGCTACTATATTGATCTAGGACCGTTGGGTCAAATTCTTCACCTTTAAACGTATAATTAAAAAACTCTAAAATTGATCTGTTCATAATATTTTTAATTTTATTCTTTGAAATCTCTCCGAAATCAGATATCGGAATTGTAAAGGGTCTTCCTTGAATGTATGTCTGTTTATAGTCCGTAAAGTCAACATGAAGGCTTTTTTCAACATAAACAACAAAAGAGCTTGAATTGTTTTTTAATATGGTATTATGAATGTCAAAATTAATCTTCCCAGATTCGGAGTTATTTATATCACCGTCTATATCTATATTTAAATACTCCTCTTGGCCTAGATGCATAAATGGTTTATTAGTTTTTGTGGAAAAGGTTTTTTGGTCAAGGGGAAAAAACCACCCATCAAACGCCACCGCTGACTTAATACGCTTATCATTTATTAGTCCGTGATAACTAGTTCCTGCTCCCATGGAATGCCCCATCATTCCCACGCGTTCAAAATCGATCATGTCATAATAAGGGTTTGATATTGAACCTGGTAGGGTATTTTTTGAAATTTCATCTAATATAAAAGCAATATCTGAATATCTATATCGTATCAATTGATTTGCATAGTATTTCTTGCTATATATTGTTTGTTCGCTCCACGTGATGTTGGATTGATAGATAGCTGGGGTACCCTCTTCATCAAAAGTAATAGAAGCATTATATGTATGGTTGGGGGCAATCACAATATATCCATTGCTTACCAACGCTTCAACCTGTGATAGATTTTGGGTTGCAACCCCTCCATCACCATGCGAAAATAATATCAATGGAAATTTTTCTCCCTCTACTGGATGCGCTCCTTGGACAGCGCTTGACATTAGTCGTGCTCCATGTCCAATAAAATTCACTGGCACATTAAGGGTGTTCGCCATAGCATCTAATGTTTTATTAGGAAACACCATATGCGTTGTTTTTTGATAACCTTCCTTCATTTGTGCGGGATACCAAATTTGTACTTGCAGCTTCCTAAGGTCTGTTGGGTCCGTTGTATATTGTTCGCTCCTTGATTCGTCTGTCCAGAAAAAGACTTGGGTGCCGATGCCGTAGGGCCCATTTGGCTCGTCAATTGACTCCATTGGAATGGTTAGTTGACCAACGAAGGCACAGCTATTGAGAAATAAAAACCCAAAAAAAATAAGGGTTTTAAAAGTATTATTTTGGTATGTAGAATCCACAGTATAAATTACACCTTATCAACAAAATCAAAAAGTGCAAAATAATAAAAGAAACATCTCAGTTATAATTGGCGCCCAGTGGGGAGACGAGGGCAAAGGCAAGGTTACGGATTTTTTCTCAGCTAGGTCTGATTATATTGTACGATTTCAAGGCGGTAATAATGCTGGCCATACTATTATTTTAGACGACAGAACTCTTAAATTACACTTAATTCCTTCCGGAGTATTACACCCAAATTGTAAGCTTGTCATTGGTAATGGTGTAGTTATTGATCCCGCCGTATTGATTAAAGAAATTGATTTATTAAAGAAAGAGGAGCTTGGGGTTAATCTTCTAATAAGTGATCGTGCACACCTTATTATGCCCTATCATGTAGATATTGACCATCATTTAACTGCTCTTCAAAACGATTTGGCTGCTGGTAGCACAAGGTCTGGAATTGCTCCCGTTTATGCAGATAAAATGTATCGACACGGTTTGCGTGTTATAGATCTTCTAAACAAAGATGTTTTTGCAAAAAGGTTAAAAAAATCATTTATGTTTAACAAAAAACTTGTTGAAAACGTATTTGAGGAATCATTTAGCTATTCCTATGAGGAAGTTCTTAGCCAATACTTACAATATGCAGAAATTATTAAGCCCTATATAGGTAACGTTACAGAGCAACTTATACAAGCTGACCGCAGTGGAAAGAAAATTTTATTTGAGGGCGCTCAAGGTGCTTGTCTGGATGTAGACCATGGATTATATCCATTTACTACAAGCAGCAACACTGTTGCAGGTCAAGTAGAAGCGGGCTCTGGAATTGGCTTAAATAGAGAAAAGCGTATAGTTGGAATTGCTAAAGCATATCTTACTTATGTTGGACGCGGGCCTCTACCAACCGAAATTAGCCCTCCGCTTGAAGACAAAATTCGTGAAGTAGGACAAGAGTATGGTACAACAACTGGAAGAGCTCGTAGAATTGGCTGGATTGATTTGGTACAACTTAAGTATGCTAATCAATTAAATGGATTTACTGAGCTGATTTTAACAAAGGTTGATGTGTTAACCGGGTTGCCCGAGGTCAAAGTGTGTGTGGGTTATGAAATTGACGGTAAGAAGGTCGATCACGTCCCTGCTGATTTAGAGGGTTTTAATAAAATTAGACCTATATACGAAACTCTTGATGGCTGGAGCTCTTTACCAAGCCATATTGAAAATATTGATGAGTGTCCACCAGAGTTGAAGGCTTTTATTAAGAAAATTGAAGCGTTTACTGGAAATAAAATCTCGTTAATTTCATATGGCCCAGATCGAAACCAAACTTTTGCTTTATGAAAAAATATGAAAGTTGGGACACGTTTGACTTTTCCAATCTTTCAGATCAAGAAATTAAAAATGTTTTGTCTGAACAAAACATTCCTCTTAGCATAAAAGAAACCAAGACTGTTCAGAGTGACTTTTTAAAAAGGCCCCCAACACTCGCAGAGCTTGTTCTTTTTTCTATACAGGGGTCTGAACATAGCTCTTATAAAAGCAGTAAAGAGCATATCAAACACTTTGTGACTGATGGTCCGGATGTCATTTTAGGAGCAAAAGATGATGCTGGCATAGTTTCAATCGCAACCGATAAAAACAATAACCGTTACGGCTTGGTGATTAGCCACGAATCTCACAATCATCCCAGTCAAATCGTTCCCTATGAGGGTGCTGCAACTGGTATTGGTGGTAATGTTAGGGATGTTTGCTGTATGGGAGCAGAGGTGGTTGCTGTTGGAGACGGATTAAGGTTTGGCGATTTAAAAAATAGTAAAACGAAGTGGATTCACGAAGGTGTAGTGAGTGGAATTGCCGGATATGGAAACCCGCTAGGCATTCCCAATATTGCAGGGGACCTATATTATGACAAAGATTACAATGACAACTGCTTGGTCACTGTCGTTGCTGCTGGAATTGTGCGCGAAAAGGATGTTATTCGATCAAAGGCTCCCAAAAATGCAGAAGGATATGATTTAATTTTAGTAGGTAAACCCACAGATAATAGCGGTTTTGGGGGTGCAAGCTTTGCATCACTAGAGCTTGAAGAAGAAAAAGAACAACAAAATAAAGGTGCCGTTCAAGAGCCTAACGCCTTTTTAGAAAGACATATTCTTAAAGCAAGCTATGACCTCTTTAGGTATTTGCAAAAAAACGACATGACACACAAGGTCGGGTTTAAGGATTTAGGTGCAGGGGGTGTCGCTTGTGCAAGTATAGAGTTGGCAGATGCTGCGGGGATGGGAGCTGAGGTTTGGGCCGATAAGATTCATACTAGCATGAATGACCTACAGAGCCATGTTATTCTCTGCTCCGAAACTCAAGAAAGATTTATGTGGGTATGTCATCCCGAAACCACCCCAATCATATTAGATCACTACAATAAAAAATTTGACTTTCCCAACGTTTCATCTTTGGCTCAAGCAAAAATTGTTGGGAAAATTATTAAAGAACCTCACTATACTGTTTATGCTAAAAATAAAAAAATTATTGATGGTCCTATCAAAAAAATTAATGAGGGCTTTGTTTATAAAAGACCGTTAAAACAAGTGGTGGTTTCCAAAAAATCTGATCCTCTTCCTGCTATTGAAGACTATGATCAATTCATATTAAAATTATTGGGGAATGAAAATATTGCTTCTCGTTCTCCAGTATATGAGTGTTATGATAAACAAGTGCAAGGTAAGGTGGTTTTGGAGCGGGGGGTTTCTGAGGCTGGGGTCGTTGCTCCTTTTAATAATGATTCTTTTCCTGAAGAAATTAGAAAAAATGGTTTTGCTGTTGCAATAGCGCATAATCCAAAAATTGGTAAAATTGATCCCTATCTTACTGCGCAACACGCTCTCTTAGAAGCGACGGCGAAGGTTGTCGCAAGTGGTGCGGTTCCGGTTGCGCTAACAGACTGTTTGTGTTTTGGTAATCCCGAAAAACCAGAACAAATGTGGCAATTTGCAGAAAGCTGTCGAGCAATAAGGGACTGTTGTGACGATCTACACTTTGAAAAAAACACTAACCTTCCTATTGTTGCGGGCAATGTTAGCTTTTACAATCAAAGCGGCGACAATGCTATACCTTCTAGTCCGATGATTGGTTGTTTTGGAAAAAATATTGATGTTAACAAGTCTATTCAAAACAGCTTTCAATCTAATGACTCAGTTGTGTTTTTATTGGGCGGAGAAAAAAACTCAATGGGTGGCAGTGTGGTTACTAGCCTATTAGCAACAAACAACAATAGCGTGCACAGGTTTTCTAATAAACAATTTAGTCAAATGCTGAATGGCCTTATTGGTTTGGGGTCGCAAGAATTAATACTTTCCTCAAGGGTGGTTGCTAGGGGTGGTTTAGCGGTGAGCCTTTGTAAAATGTCATTTCAAAACAATATCGGAATTAACGCTCACTTAGGAAGTGACAAATTCGCAGAAAGACTGTTTAATGAAAATCTGTCTATATTAATAGAGGTTCATGATGCTGATGCAAAAAATGTTGAAAAAATACTAGAAAAAAAAGATATACCTTTTGATATTATAGGGACAACATGCAGCGAAAAAACAATAGCTATTAATGACCGGGTTAGCTTATCTATTAATGAAGCAAAAAATGTTTGGGAAAACTCCTTAAGGGAAAAACTACTATCATGAAAAAGAAGATTTCATACAAAGATGCTGGCGTAGATATTGAGAAAGCAGATCACGCGATAGCGTCTTCCAAAGAGGTTATTCAGTCTACTTTTAACAAAAACGTTCTCTCTTCTATCGGTGGTTTTGGTGCAATGTATAGCATAAAAGATATTGTAAGTCTGTACGACGACCCTGTTATGGTTCAGAGCATTGATGGTGTTGGCACAAAAATGGCTGTTGCACAAAAATGTAATAATTTTGATTTCATCGGTTACGACTTAGTCAACGCTTGTTGCAATGACGTAGCAGCAACTGGCGCAAAGCCGCTAACCTTTCTTGATTATATCGCTAGCAGTTCCTTGGAACCTAAAACGGTTTCAGAGATTATTAGCAGTGTTGCTGTTGAGTGCAAAAATCTTGGTGTTTCTTTGGTTGGCGGAGAAACGGCTGAAATGCCGGGCACCTACCATACCAATGAATATGATTTGGTTGGTATTGCAACGGGAATTATAGAACGAAAAAATATTGTGGACGGATCCTCTGTTAAAGAGGGTGATTTGATTATGGGCATTCCATCAAATGGATTACATACAAACGGCTACTCTTTAGCAAGAAAACTAATTTTTGATGTATTAAATCTGGGGGTTGATGATGTGCTTTCTGATCAAAAAACAGTTATTGGTAACGCTCTTCTTGCGCCGCATAAAAACTATAGTCAAATGATTAACACTCTTATTGAAAGTGGGTTTCATCCTAAAAGCCTAGCTCATATAACTGGTGGTGGCTTAGTAGATAATGTGCCTAGGGTTTTTCCTGGTGGGCTGGCAGCTCAAATTAACATCAACTCCTGGCCTAAAATTCCTATTTTTCAATTCTTAATAGAAAATCTTGACCTTAGAACAAGCGAATTATATCGTACCTTTAACATGGGTATTGGACTAACTATTATAGTTAGTCCATCTCAAAAAGACTCTCTTATAAAAATGCTTGGCGAAGATGGTTGTTATGAAATAGGAACTATGGTTACAGATTCATCTAAACAAGTTTATTTGAATGACAAGTAGGGCTAAAATAGCCGTCATTCAGTTCCCGGGCTCTAATACAGAGCTTGAAACTATTGCTGCTATTGAAAGAAATGGCATGACTCCTATATCACACCTTTGGAATGAGCCTGCATCTAACCTAGAGCTTTGCGATGGCTATATTATTGTTGGGGGTTTTTCTTATGAAGATCGATCAAGGTCGGGTATTATTGCGTCCCTTGATCCTGTGATAAACACATTAAAAAAGCAAGCTTTGGTGGGTAAGCCTGTTTTGGGGGTGTGTAATGGTGCACAAATTTTGGTAGAATCTGGGATGGTTCCAGGAAATAAGGGATTTGACACTATAGTTGGGTTGTCAGAAAATAAGCGCGTTAGAAGCGGTCAAGTTGTTGGTACGGGGTATTATAATACTTGGTGTTATTTAAAAAGTAACAAAGAAAGCGTCTCCGCCTTTATTGATAAATCCGATGATGGCCTTCTTTTGCAAATACCCATAGCACACGCCGAAGGAAGATTTGTGATGGATAAAAAGCTACAAGAAGTTGTAGAAAGCACCAACCTAGCTGTGTATCACTATTGCAATCAAGACGGGGAGATCATCAATGATTTTCCGGTCAACCCAAATGGGTCAATTGATAATATTGCCGCCCTAGGTAATGTTGCGGGGAACGTTATGGCCATAATGCCGCACCCAGAACGAACCTATAAGGGCGACCCTGTTTTTAAATCATTAAATAATTTTTTAAATTCAGATGACGTTTTTAGCTATAAAGCTTTAAGGTATGAATCAAAAAAAATTACCATCTCCCCTTTTAAAAAACCCAAAAAAACGACGGAGCTTTTAATATCAATGATTATTGCAGACAATGAAGCTATTTCAGTAGAAAAGTGTATAGAAAGACTTGGTCAAACCAATGCTGGTATCAAAAAATATTTACACCTTGAAATTGAGCATGACGGTGTGCTTGATATAGAAAATATTTATGAGACAGACGTTTTGTTTAATCCTAGCAAAGAATTTATAACCACTAATATTGATAAGGGCTCTGGATTTCGTTTTTTAGTTAGAGAAAAAGAAAATATTGGGGGAAGAAAAATGAAGGAGACCCTACATAGGCGCTTTGGGTTTAACAACATAACAAATATTTTAAAGGGTACTGTTTGGGAAATAAACTCTAAGGAAAAACAAATAAAAAAAGACATTGATTTAATCTTAAATAGTCATATTTTGTGTAATCCAATTTCGCAAGAATGTCATGAATATTGACGACAAATATTATCAGGTAATTAGCGAGAACCTGAATAACACAATTCAGGATACCAACATTCACGTAAAAAATAAACAAGTGGGCAAGGTCCGCGATGCCTATTTCTTAGAGGATAAAGTCTTGATGGTTTCTACAGATCGACAAAGCGCCTTTGACAGGGTTCTTGCTCGAATACCTTATAAAGGCGTCGTTTTAAACTTGGTTAGTGCGTGGTGGTTTAAAAAGACAAAAGATATATTTCCAAACCATCTTATTGGTACTCCCGACCCCAACATATCTTTGGTTGAAAAGTGCGAAGTGTTTCAGGTGGAATTTGTTGTAAGGGGATACATTACCGGATCAACAGAAACGTCTCTTTGGACGGTCTACAAAAATGGTGCTAAAGAATATTGTGGAAATAAAATTCCTTCGGGTTTGAAAAAAAACCAAAAACTTTCTCAGCCAATGCTCACACCAACTACAAAAGATAAAATTCATGATAGGCCTGTTTCAAAAAGTGAAATTCTTGAGCTGGGACTAATGACGGAAGAAGATTATGATAAAGCCGCACAAATGAGCTTAGATTTATTTAATTATGGCCAAGATGTAGCTGCAAAAAATGGATTAATCTTGGTTGATACAAAATATGAGCTCGGTAAGGATTCTTGTGGTAATATTAAATTTGTTGATGAAATACACACTCCCGACTCTAGTAGATATTGGATTGAAAAAACATATCAATCTCGTTTTAATAATGATGAAGAGCCGCAAAATATTGACAAAGAATTTCTACGACTGTGGTTTGCAAAGCATTGCGACCCCTATAATGATAAAGTTTTACCAGAGGCTCCAGATGAACTAATTGTTGAGCTGTCTGCCCGCTATATTTTATTATACGAATTAATTACCGGTGAAAAATTTGAATTTCCCGACCTAACCAACATTGATCAAAGAATAAAAAACAATATTAAGGAGCTAATATGAAAGCAGTATTAATTATGGGATCAACATCCGATCAACATCATGCGGATAAAATTACATCCACCCTAGATACCGTAGGAGTAGAACACGAAACTCACGCGGCTTCTGCACATAAAAATCCGGAAAAGGTGCTAGAAATTATAAGGTCTTATGGTCAAGAGGAGTCTGTTGTTTTTGTGACAATAGCGGGTAGATCCAACGCTTTGTCTGGGTTTGTAGCTGCAAACACAAGTAAACCAACTATTGGTTGTCCTCCCTTTGCAGACAAGGTGGATATGAGCATTAATATTCATTCTACACTACAAATGCCAAGTATGACTCCTGTCCTTACGGTTCTTGACCCGGGCAATTGTGCTTTAGCTGTACATAGAATATTGAGCTTAGGAAAAGTATGAGCGCCATATCTCCACTAGATGGTAGATATAAAAAAAATGTTTCTGAGTTAAATAATTTTTTTTCAGAACAGGCCTTAATGAAGTTTCGCCTTGAAGTTGAGGTTAAATATTTAATTGCACTGTCTGAGCATCGCTCTCTTAAAAAAGACCTGTCTTTAAAAAAGAAAGAACAAAAACTGTTGCACTCTTTTTATCAAAATTTTGATCAAAAAGAATACAATGCAGTTAAAAGAGTTGAGGCAAAGACGAAACATGATGTTAATGCTGTTGTTGAGTATTTAACTCAAAAACTAGAAAAGAACGGTTTTTCAAAATGGACCCCTTTTATTCATTTTGGCTTAACATCAGAAGATATTAATAATACATCCTATTCTTTAATGTTTCAACGCGGTGTTGATGAATCTTTGCTAGAGAGCCTAGATCAACTGTCCTCTCTTTTAGTGTTGTTGGTGGGTAAAACGAAAGACATGCCGATGCTGTCATTAACTCATGGCCAACCCGCTACAACGACAACACTAGGCAAAGAAATGGCGGTTTTCCATAGCAGACTAGAAAGACAAATTACCTTTATAAAAAAACATAGTTTGCTTGCTAAGTTTTCTGGAGCTACTGGAACCTTCGCTGCACACAAAATTGCCTTTCCTAAAGAGTCTTGGACCGTCTTTTCTGAAAAATTTATTAGGAGCTTGGGGTTAAAAAACAACCCAATTACCACACAAATTGAACCAAACGATTCTATGGCGGAACTTTTGCACGCTTTTGTTAGAATTAATAATATTTTAACGGATATGTGTGTTGATGTTTGGCTGTATATAAGTAGAAATATTTTTACTCAAATTAACAAACCAGGAGAGGTGGGGTCTAGCACAATGCCACATAAAATTAATCCCATCTCTTTTGAAAATGCAGAAGGAAACCTTGAGCTTTCTAATGCCAGCTTTGTTTTTTTAGCATCAAGGCTTTCAAGGTCTAGACTTCAAAGAGATTTAAGCGGAAGTACGCTCTTTAGAAATATTGGCGTTGCTTTTGGGCACTCTTTATTGGCATATAAAAACATTATTAATGGACTAAACAGAATTCAACCAAACAAAGATCAGCTTTCTTCTGAGCTAGAAAACCAGTGGAGCATATTGGCGGAAGCTGTTCAAACTATTTTAAGAAAATCTGGTGATAAAAAAGCGTATTCTAAAATTAAAAAATTAACTAGGGGGGTACCTTTAAACCAAGAAACATATTTATCTTTAGTCGAATCCTTGGATATTTCAGAAAAAGACAAAAAAACTTTGCTGTCTCTAACCCCGTCTACCTATATCGGTGAAATTAAAAAAATTTTAAGGCGATATTAATTATATGTGTGGAATTGTAGGAATATATCACAAAAAAAACGATGTTGCTGGCGACATATATGATGCACTAATACAAGTCCAACACCGCGGACAAGACGCTGCGGGTATTTCTACTTGGGATAAGTCTAAGATGTCTTTACACAAAGAACTCGGTGTTGTTACAGAGGTTTTTAAGACAAACGAGTCTTTGCGTTTAGAGGGCAATATAGGCGTTGGTCATGTCCGCTATCCAACCGCTGGATGCTCAGATGCAAGTGAGGCTCAACCCTTCTATTCTGCAAATCCTGTTAATATTTCTCTTGCACATAACGGAACCCTTACAAATAGCGAACAAATCAAAGCAAATCTTTTAAAAACACACTTTTGTCAATTTAATACTAGTTCTGACTCTGAAGTTTTACTAAATCTTTTTTCATATGAACTCTATAAAACAAACTTTAGGACACTGAAACATTCTCACGTTTTTTCCGCCTTAAAGAGTGTATATAAACAGTGTGAGGGTGGGTATGCTGTAACAATGCTTGTCGCCGGGGTTGGTATTGTAGCTTTTAGAGACCCTAACGGAATTCGTCCTTTGGTACTTGGTAAAAGCGGGAGCTCTTATATGGTTGCTTCAGAAAGCGCTGCGCTAAGCGCCTTAGGTTATTCCCTTGTAAGAGACGTCAGGCCCGGTGAAGCAATTATTATTTCTGAATCTGGTGAATTATTAAAAAAACAGTGTTATAAAAAATCCGATCATACGCCCTGTTTGTTTGAGTTCGTCTACTTTTCAAGACCCGACTCAACCATAGACTCTATTTCCGTTCACAAGTCTCGCTTGAGAATGGGTGACTATTTGGGTGAAAAAATATTAAAAGAATATAGTCATCTTGACATTGACGTTGTTATACCCGTTCCGGATACAAGCAGAACATCTGCAATGCAGGTGGCCCATAAATTAAATATAAAATATCGTGAAGGTTTTATCAAAAACAGATACATAGGAAGAACTTTCATTATGCCTGGGCAGAGTATACGTAAAAGGTCTGTGGCCCACAAATTAAGCCCTATTGAGATAGAGTTTAAAAATAAAAATGTTTTACTAGTAGACGACTCTATTGTAAGGGGCAATACCTCAAAAAAGATTATTGAAATGGTTAGAAATAATGGCGCAAAGAAGGTCTTTTTTGCTTCTGCTGCTCCCCCTATCAGACACCAAAATGTTTATGGTATTGATATGCCCGCAACTGCTGAGCTGGTAGCTCACAACAGAACAGTAAAGCAAGTAGAAAAATTTATCGGTGCCGACACACTAATTTATCAAAACCTTGATGATTTAAAGCTTTCAGCTCATGTCGGAAATAAAAAAATTAAGCGCTTTGAAGACTCTGTGTTCACGGGCGAGTATTGTGCGGGAAATGTAACTAAAGATTTTTTAAAACAACTCGAAAATAGTAGGATAGATAGCTCTAAAAAATAATGGTTGGTTTACTCTTAATTGGTTCTGGCGCAAGGGAAGTTGCTATAGCTAGAAAAATTAAAGAAAGCTCTTCTCCTGTCCAACTTTATTGCGTTGGTTCTACCACTAACCCACAAATCAAAGACTTGTCTGAAATATATTTTGAGCAGTCTCCAAACGAAATTTCAAGCGTCTTAGAGTCAATTAAAAACCTCTCTATTGATCTTGCTATTGTTGGTCCAGAAAATCCTCTTGAAGCCGGCCTTGTAGATGCGCTAGAAAAAATTGGTATTCCTTGTGTTGGGCCCAAGAAAGGGGTAGCAAAAATTGAAACGAGTAAGGCGTTTGCTAGAAATATCTTAGATCTCTGTTGTCCAGAAATGAACCCAGAAAGAAAGGAGTTTGCTTCTGTTGATGGTGTCGAACGTTTTTTACAACACTTGAATGAAAAATACGTTATTAAATACGATGGCTTAATGGGTGGAAAGGGTGTGAAAATTTCTGGAGAACATCTTCATTCGATTGATGAATCTCTTGTTTATGCTAACTCCATAGTAAGTAGTGGTGGGACATTTTTAATAGAAGAAAAATTTTTGGGGGAAGAATTTTCTTTGATGAGCTTTTGTGATGGAAAAACCTGTGCTCACATGCCCCTTGTTCAAGACCACAAGAGAGCTTTTGAGGGTGATGTTGGACCCAACACTGGTGGAATGGGGACATATTCTTTTTCTAATCACGGCCTACCCTTTCTTTCAGAAGAAAATGTGCTTGAAGCCCAACGAACCAACGAGCGTGTCGCCCTAGAACTTTATAAACAAACGGGCCAACAGTTTCGTGGTATTTTATATGGTGGGTTTATGTTAACAAAAAACGGTGTTAGGGTTATCGAATATAATGCAAGGTTTGGTGATCCAGAGGCAATGAACGTCTTAAGCATATTAGAGACAGATTTTCTTGATATATGCAACGCTATTGTTTCTGGCACCCTTACCGACCTAGACATTAGTTTTAAAAACGAAGCCACTGTTTGTAAATATGCAGTGCCCAACGGCTACCCAAACAGTCCGAGTAAAAACTTTGAGGTGGTTTGTAATCCACATGACAGCAATCTATATCTTGCCGCTGTTCAAAAAACCTCCGGCGGGGTTGTAGCAACCGGATCAAGAACTGCTGCTTTTGTTGGGATAAACAAAGAAATTGGGGTAGCAGAAAAGCTTGCTGAAAGTGGTGTTTGCGGGGTTAAGGGAGACCTTTTTCACCGAAAAGATATAGGCACAAAAAAACTTATTGGTCTTCGTATAAAAAACATGAAGGCTCTTTTGGGATGATTAAAATTGGTATATTAGGCTCAACAAAGGGGACTGATGTAAACCCCATTGCAGAAGCTATTCTTTCTGGAGATCTGGACGCCTCTATTGAAATTATTATTACAAACAACGAGCGGGCGCTTATACTTGATAAAGCAAAAAAATATGGTGTCGATTTTTCAATTATTAATCACAAAAACAAGAGTAGAGAAGAGTTTGACCAACAAATCAGTAAAAAGTTGGTTGAAAAAGAAGTAGATTTGGTTTTGCTTATTGGCTTTATGAGAATACTATCAACGCCTTTTATTGAAAAGTGGAATAAAAAAATATTAAATGTTCATCCATCTTTGTTGCCAAAATATGCTGGCGGGATGAACAATAGCGTTCATGAGTCTGTCTTAGAAAATAAAGACAAAGAAACTGGATGTACAATTCACCTGGTTACATCACAGGTAGATGGGGGTCCAATTTTGGTGCAAAAAAAATGTAAAGTTTTTAAGAACGACACTGTTGAAAGCCTAAAAGAGCGGGTTCAGCAGCTTGAGGGTGAAGCATTTATAGAATCAATTAAATCGTGGGGTAAAAATGAATAATATGATATATCAATTAACTTCTTTAATAGAAAAGGGTTTGCATCTTGTTATTTTGGGGATGGTGTTATTCCTTTGTGGGTATGAAATTGGCAATGCCATTTCTTCTGGGATTATAAAAGTTCAAAACGTATTGATGCTTTTTATATATCTTGAAATTATGCAAATGGTAAACATCTTCTTTTCAACGGGTAAAATTCCCGTAAGGTATCCTTTGTACATTGGAATGTTTGCTTTAGCGAGACATATTTCTTTTGAAACGGTTGAGGGGCTAGATTCTCTGTATTTGTCAGCATCTATTGCTCTTTTAGCGCTAGCTTTAGTGGGTCTTGCTTACAGAGATAAGCTGGTAAATAAAAAGGGTCCTGAACTTCCAGAATCGTAATGGGCTCCACAAATAAAGTTGTTCCAAAAACTGCCTTACTTTCTGTTTCAGACAAGACCGGTATAGTGCCATTTGCTCAATTTCTACAAGAGCGTGGTGTTAAAATTATAGCTACTGGCGGTACAGCAAAAAAATTAAGAGAAAATGGGATCAAGGTTAGGTCTGTTTCATCTTTAACTAGGTTTCCGGAAATATTTGGTGGGCGCGTAAAGTCAATTCATCCAAATATTGCGGGGGGCATTTTAGGACAAAGAGACAGGGATAAAGACGAGGCAAAAACAAATAAAATTTTGTGGATTGATATGGTTGTTTGTAATCTATATCCATTTCAAAAGATCGCTAAAAACCCAACATCTACCTTGTCAGAAAAAATAGAAAATATTGATATAGGTGGGCCAACTATGATTAGGGCGGCGGCTAAGAATAATAAGTGGGTGACCATTATAATTGACCCCACGGATTATAAAAGTATACAAAATTCAATTAAGGGTGGTGGAATAAATGAAAATAAGCGCCTGGCGTTAGCGGGAAAGGCTTTCCATCATTGTGCATCATATGACCGCGCAATTTCTACAGAACTTCAAGGTTCTGCGGTCCATTTAAGATATGGTGAGAATCCGCACCAAAAAGCGTTGGTGTTAAATGAAAAATACCCCTCTTGTGGTCTGCCGCAAGCAAAGCAGATACAGGGCAAAGAAATGTCTTACAACAATTTTTTAGATGGTGAGGCGGCTCTTTTGTGTCTTCATGAATTTAAAGAACCCTCTTGTGTTATTGTGAAACACGGGTCGCCGTGTGGGATTGGTTCTGCGAAAACATCAAAAAAGGCGTTTGTGAACGCACTAAGGGTAGATCCTTTATCGGCTTTTGGTGGCGTTATTGCAATGAACAAAAGATGTGATGTGTCTACTGCAAAAGAATTGAATAAGATTTTTTTTGAAATAATTGTTGCACCAAGTTTTGATAGTGGCGCATTGTCTATTTTTGCTAAGAAGAAAAACCTTCGTGTGCTTTCTCTGGGAAAATATAAACCCAAAAAGAGCCTTGGAAAGGAAATTGCTGGTGGATGGGTCGTTCAGGATACAGACCTTTCAAAAATAAACATCTCAAACCTAAAGACTGTTACCAAAAAAACACCAACAAAGTCTGAGCTTTTAACGCTTGATCTTGCATGGAAGGCGGTTAAACATGCAAAGTCAAACGCTATTGTTGTTGCGCATAACAAAAAAATAATTAGTATTTCTGGTGGACAAACAAGTAGGGTTGATGCTGTAAAATATGCACTAACCAAAGCAAAGGTTCCCCCTGGAGCCGTCCTTGCCTCTGACGCTTTTTTTCCATTTAGAGATTCTGTCGATTTGATGGGAAAACACAAAATTAAATCCATCATACAGCCGGGTGGCTCTATTAAAGACGGGGAAGTTATAGAGGCCTGCAACGAACATAAAATTTCAATGGTTTTTACAGGTACAAGAGTTTTTAAACACTAAAAGAGGGGTTATATGAAAGCATTATTATGTAAAAAGTTTGGTCCAGTATCAGAACTGTCTTGGGAGGAAACCGCTGACCCTGTAGCCGGCCCCAACGAAATAGTTATAGATGTAAAAGCGGCTGGCCTTAACTATCCCGACAACTTAATTGTTCAGGGCCTATATCAATTTAAACCCGACCTTCCCTTTTCCCCGGGCCATGAAGGCGCTGGAGTTATAAGCTCTGTTGGGAAGGACGTTTCTTCTCTACGGGTTGGAGATCGTGTAGTTTTTTTTAAGGGGTTTGGTGCTTTTGCAGAGAGGGTTGTTGTTCATGAAACCTTTGCATTTCCCATTCCACAATCTTTTCCTGACCATGTTGCTGCAGGCTTTTTTATGGTTTATGGAACAAGCTTACACGCCCTACTACAAAGAGCAAATATTAGCGAAAAGGATGAGGTGTTAGTGTTGGGCGCTGCCGGCGGTGTTGGTTTAGCCGCTGTAGATATAGCTAAAGCATATGGCGCTCGTGTTGTGGCGGCCGTATCTAATAAAGAAAAGGCGGAGGTTTGTATTGGTTACGGGGTTGATGACGTTATTGTTTATGGAAGTAAAAAACTAGACAAAGACGGTCAAATAGCTTTTACAAAAGAATTAAAATCTAAAAGCAAAAGGGGTGGTTATTCAATTATTTATGACCCTGTTGGCGATTGTTTTTCAGAGCCAGCATTAAGATCAATTGGTTGGGGAGGAACATATTTGGTGGTAGGCTTTGCTGCGGGAAAAATTCCATCCCTTCCATCTAATCTGATGCTCTTAAAAGGGTGCGCTGTTTCGGGTGTATTTATTGGGCGCTTTCAAAAAGAAGAGCCTGTTGTTCATGCCAAAAACTTAAAAACGCTAGGGGTTTTGTTGGCTGAAGGCAAAATTAATCCTCTCATATCTAAAACTGTCCCTATGAAGGATGCGGTTTCTTCCATTGAAGACATAGCAAGGCGAAAAATTTTAGGTAAGGTTGTTTTTCTTAACGACTAAAAAACCAAAAAAAGCATGGCTAAGCAAACCGTCAACAGCGCTATAGCGGGTAACATTTTATGCGTAGGGTTTTTAACTCTTATGTGAGTTGCAACGGCGGCACACATTAAAAAGGCTATTGAGATTAATGCAACTATTTGAAGTTGTGTATCGTTCGTCAATATCATACCCGCACATGACAATTTAATTATTCCCACCAAATCTCTAAGCCAGTCTGGTAAATTATAGTCGTCTCTAAACTCTTTTATAATGTTGTCGTACCTAACAACCCAAACGAAAAAAAGTGAAACTGCTAATAAAATGCGCAGTAGGTCAAAAGCTAGGTTTGCGGATATTTCTAAATTGTAAATCATGTTTTCTCCTTTTTAACAATACTCTTCTGGTAACATTTTTCTAATTGCTTCCATTGTTTTTTTTGTTAACTCAGAAAGGTTTTTCTTATCTTCTTTTGTAGAAAATATTGGTTTTCCAAAAGTAATATTAATATTTGTTCTTTTAAACCTTTTTAGTGCGGGCAGTGCTTTTTCTGTTCCAAAAATTGCAACTGGAATTATTGGTATTTCATGTCGCGCCGCAAAGAATGAGGCTCCATTTTTTCCTTCTTTTAATTTTATGCTTAGCGCTGTGCCTTCTGGAAAAATGCATACAATTTCATTGTTTTTAATTTGTTTGTGTAGGGCCTTTATTGTTGATGGTTGTATTTTTTTTCTGTTTACCAAAAGAACCCCATAAGACATTGGGGCCCAGGCCTCGTACCACTTTAGCGGGTTTTGATCTTCTGCCATTAAATAAGTGATTGGTTTTTTCATTGCCGCGGAAAGAGGAAATGGATCTATGTTGTGGATGTGGTTTGGTGCCAAAATATATGGGCCGCTTTTGGGTAAATTTTCTTTACCAGACACATTCATCTTAACAAGTATAAAGCAAAGCAGCGCCGAAACATAACTTAAAACAGTTCTTGTTGTTCGGCTTCTCGGTTTTGCTGTTTTCACGCTAAAAAACTAGAAAGGTAGGTCGTCTTCTGTAACTTGGCTTGTGTTTTCCTCTGAGGTTTTAGGTGTTTGATCCATGCCGCCAGCTCTTTCATAACCTCCGCCTTCACCGCCCCCCAAAATTTGTATTCCACCAAAATTATTTAAAACTACGCCTGTTGAATATTTGTCGTTTCCATCTTTGTCTTGCCACTTATCTGTCTTTAAAGAACCTTCAATATAAACCAGACTTCCTTTTTTGACATATGGTTGGATATATTTTTCTGCTGTTCCTCCAAATGCTGTGCACTTTGTCCACTCTGTTCTTTCTTGGATTTCTCCGTTTTTATTTTTCCAACTTTCATTTGTTGCTACACTAAACGAAGCTATTGCTTTTCCGTCACCAGAAAATCTAATTTCCGGGTCCTGCCCCAGCCTTCCAATTAGCGTTACTTTATTTACTGTTCCTTTTGCCATTTTTTTTCCTTTATAATGTTCTAGTTTAAATTTAACTCATTATATATAATATCTACACGTCTTTTAAACTTGTCGTCCCTTTTTAGGAGCTCTGTCACTTTTTTATGAGAGTGCATAACTGTTGTATGGTCTCTTCCTCCAAGATGTAAGCCTATTGCATTTAGCGGCATATCTAACACCTCTCTGGCAAGATATGCAGCTACCTGTCTTGCTTCTGCTATGTTTTTTCTTCTGGATTGACCTACTATTTCTTCTTGGCTTACAGCAAAAATACTGCAAACCCCACTGATTACGTCTTGTATTGTTGCTTGTCCATAACCCTGATCTCCAAGCCTTTCTCTAATAATTGATTCTACCAGCGCTTCACTGATTTCTTCTCCAGAAAATGTTGCGTGTGCAAAAATCTTAGTTACACAGCTTTCAAGATCTCTAATGTTTGTTCTAACGTGTGATGCTATCTTTTCTAAAAAAACGCTGGAAATTTTTACATTATTTTGTTGTGCTTTTTTTGATAGTATTGCCACCCTAGTTTCAAAGTCTGGTGGTTGAATATCTGCGTGGAGTCCAGACTCAAACCTAGAAAGAAGCCTGTCTTGAAGACCAACCATTTCGCCGGGGTACCTGTCTGCTGTCATTACAATTTGCTTACCAGCTGTAAAAAGGTCATTAAAGGTGTGAAAAAATTGTTCTTGTGTTTGTTCTTTGCCTTGGAAAAACTGTATGTCATCTATAAGCAGAACATCTGCCTTTCTGTATACCTTTGAGAAATCCATAGATCTGTTTTCCTGAATACTGGCAATAAAGTCGTTTGTAAATTTTTCTGAAGAAGCTAACACAACATTAAGTTGTTTTTTGCCTCTAATAAGCGTATTTGCAATTGAGTGAAGTAGGTGAGTTTTGCCCAACCCAACTCCTCCATATATAATAAGTGGGTTAAAGTCACTAGACCCCGGATTTTTAGAAACATTTAGGGCTGCATTTTTAGCAAAAACACTATTTGGCCCCTCAATGAAGGAATCAAAAGTATTTCCCGCGTTGATATTGTGCCTTCTTCCTGTGTTGCTTTGCTTTATTGGTTCACTGTTTGCTAAGCTGGTTGCAACCACATTCTGTTGCGACTGTGGGGCAATAGCCACTCTCAGGTCTAGCTTTTCTTCGTGCTCCCTCAACGACGAAACAATTAGATCTTGATAATTATTAATAATCCAGTCATGTGCAAACTGGTTTGGAGCCTCTAAGATAAATATGTTGTTTGTTGCTCCAACGGGAGATAGGGTTTCTATCCAGGCTTCATATCCGTGTTCGGGCAAAACGCTCTTAAGGTCTTTTTTAGTTTTATTCCAAATTTTTTTATAATCCATAGTTATCCACAAGTTGTTAACAAAAAAAATAAACTGTATTCCATTAGATTAACATGCTTTTTTACCTATAACCAGAACTTTTCTTTTCTTTTTGTCTTTTTTAAGATAGTTTTTATTGTTTCACAAACAATAATATTAGGCTATATTTCGGCAACAAAGCATTATGAAAAGAACATACCAACCTAGTAATAGGAAAAGAAAAAACAAGCACGGCTTTATGGAAAGAAACTCTAATGTGGGTGGAAAAAAAGTATTGGCCGCGAGAAGAAAAAAGGGTCGTAAAAAACTAACCGTTTCTTCGTAGTATGGATCAAAAAACGCTCATTGGTTTTATATTAATCGGGGCAATCCTTTTATTTTGGCCAACATACCTTGATTTTATTTCGCCTGAACCCCAAGAAAAAGAGGTCGTTTCTGTTGTTGAGAACACCACTCCAAAGGCTGTACAAAATACTCCCATCATATCTGACGCTCAAGTTCTAAAGTCTTCCGAATTTTTAGAAAAGATTTATACTGTTGAAACCCCTCTTTTTACTGCTGATATAAGCAATAAAAACGGTGGTTCTCTTAATTCTTTTTTAGTTACAAAACATCTTAAAGAGGATGAAAACTCTCTTGATTTAATTGATGGAGTAAACAAGAACAATCTTCTCGTTTCTTATATAAACCAATCCGGGGAAGAGGTTTTTTTGGATGGTTTTTGGTCTGAATCAAAGTCTTGGTTTGTTGAGGGAAAAAGCTCTGCCGTTCTAAGCGAGGAAAACCCCACAGAAACTCTTTCTTATGTGTTACAAATAGGTGAGGGTTTTGTTCAAAAAGATTTAACTTTTTCCTACGATAGCTATGAGGTGGTTATTAATACAAACCTAAGGGGTATTAAGAACGACGTTTTAGATGGAAACTTTAGACTTGACTGGGTTGGAGGTCTTCCCCTTACAGAGCCATCACAAGATGGGATGTTTCTTGAGGGTCTTGTAGGTCAGGGAGGCGATATTGAGTCTTTTAAGGCTGGATCTGCGGGACTTTTTGGGTCTTCATCTGGTGCAATAGAACGCTCAGCAAAACAATATACTGGGCCCGCCGATTTTGTAGGGTATAGAACAAAATACTTTGGTATGTTTTTTGTACCACAAAAAACTGACTTTGTTGAAATTGCAAAATACTCTTCTGACAAGAGGATTGCTGTCGACGTTATAACAAATCAAAACATTAACTTTGAAGAAACAACCCTTTATTTGGGCCCTCTTGAATATGGAGAAATAAGCAACCTGGGTGTTGGAATTGAAGAAAAAATATTAGGTTGGCAGTGGCTTTCATCTGTTTCTTGGTTGGTTTACAGTATTATGATCTTTATGTACGGCTTGATTCCTAACTACGGTATTGTGGTAGTTCTTTTTGCGGTATTAATTAAAACAGTTACATATCCCTTAATGGCAAAACAGTTAAGGTCTTCTAAAAAAATGCAAGAAATAAACCCTCTTTTAAATAACATTAAAAATAAATATAAAAACAACCCCACCGTCCAACAGCAAAAAATTGCAGCGCTGTTTCAGGAACATAAAATCAACCCTCTTGCTGGCTGTTTACCAATGTTAATACAAATGCCAGTACTTATGTCTGTTTTTATGGTCTTTAGAAATACTATAGAATTTCGAGGTGAGTCTTTTGTTTTTTGGATTAATGACCTTTCTGCGGCAGATACGCTTTTTTTTGTTGGAGAAATACCTTTTAATGTGTTGCCCTTTTTAATGTCAGCCTCCATGTATTATACAATGCAGGCGGGTATGGCCAACCAACCTTCGGGTGGAGATCCGGCACAAGAAGCCACTCAAAAGATGATGAAATATATGTTTCCTGGAATGATGTTCTTTCTTTTTTACAGCTTTCCATCAGGCTTAAACCTTTATTACTTATGCTTTAATGTAATGCAAATAGCTCAACAGAAAATAATTAATAAAGAGGCTTAAGCGGGGTTATTTCCCCGTGTTAAAAATATGGGCACCGTAGTTGCGTGTTCAACCCCTTTTGGTTCTAGCGGTATTGCTATTGTGAGGATTTCCGGCGACGAGTCGCACAAAATAACCTCTCTACTAATCAATAATTCTTCTAAAAAAAATAAACACAACTCCCCTACTCTTTTTTCGCTCGTAGATGTAGATGGGTTTGTTTATGATGAAGCTGTGGTTAACTTTCTTTTTGGTCCCAACACTTATACGGGTGAAGATCTTGTAGAAATCAATCTTCACGGAAACCCCGTTATTATAGAAAAGACTATTGCTCTTTGTTGTTCTTATGGTGCAACGGCCGCTCCAGGTGGAGAGTTTACCAAAAGAGCCTTTTTAAACGGAAAAATGGACATGTCTCAGGCGGAATCTGTGGCGTCACTTATTTCTTCAAAATCTATTTTAGGTGCAAAATTAAGTTATAAAAATCTTAGGGGGTCTTTACTTAAAAATATTTTAGCTATTAAAAAAAACATTGTTACAACAATTGGTCAAATTGAGTTTAATTTAGATATTTCTGAAGAAGACCTTCAGCCAAATCTTATGTCAGACTCTGTCAAAGCTATTGATGTGTGTGTTAACACCCTTCACCCAGCAATAGAAAGCTTTGATGCTGTTAATATTTTAACTGCTGGGGCGACAGTTGTTCTTGCAGGACCAACAAATGCAGGGAAATCCACCCTTTTTAACACATTATTAAAAAAGGATAGAGCTATTGTGAGCGAGATTGCAGGAACAACAAGAGATGTTTTAGAAAACACTATAAACATAGAGGGTGTTCCCTGTGTTTTAAAAGACACCGCTGGAATTAGAAAAACAAAAAACGTGGTTGAAAAAATTGGTGTAAAAAAAAGCAATGAAGAAATTTTATCAGCAGATCTTGTTTTATATTTAGGTCCTTCGGGATCTGTTTTGTCGTCAGAAAACAATAATGTTATATATGTTCACAACAAAATGGATCTTGGTAAGGGTAAAAAAGAATATGATATATCTATTTCTGCTCTTACCGGTGAAAACATATACTCCCTTAAAAAGCTTATTTTAAAAAAAGTTACTTCTGAATTTTCAGATCATGGGTTTATTATAACATCACAAAGACAGCTTTTTTGTCTTGTTTCGACCAAAAAACAACTAGTAAAAGCTAAAAACTCACTACTTAACTTTTCAGGTCTCGAGCTTGTTGTTGAAGACCTAAACGCAGCTCTTACTTCTTTAGATGAAATAACAAACAAAACAACAAAAGATGATGTTCTAGATTCCGTTTTTTCTTCGTTTTGTGTGGGAAAGTAGTTTCACGTGAAACGAACTAATAATAAGTGTGAGTTGGTAGTTGTCGGAGGCGGGCACGCCGGTATTGAAGCTGCTTTGGTAGCACACAAATTAGGGATTGATGTCGTTTTAGTGTCTATGGATATAAAAGCAATAGGCAGGATGTCTTGTAACCCTGCAATCGGTGGCCTAGCTAAAGGGCAAATGGTTAGAGAATTAGATGTGTTGGGTGGTGTTATGGGTTTTTTTGCAGACCAAGCAACCCTTCAAAGCAAAACCCTAAACCTTTCGAAGGGTCGCTCTGTTTGGTCGCCAAGATCACAAATAGATAAAATAAAATATGAAAAAGTTGTTCAAAAACACATAAATGATGTTGGTTTAAGTGTTGTTGAAGGCGAGGTTACAAAAATAAATGAGTCGAGTGGTTCTATTTCTTCTGTTGTTTTTTCAGATGGTTTAGAGCTTTTTTGTAAGGCAGCTATTTTGACCTGTGGTACATTTTTAAATGGTTTAATACATATTGGTGAAGAAAAAATTAAAGCAGGAAGGCTTGATGAAAAAAGATCAGAAGGAATAACAGAATCACTTTTGTCTTTTGGTTTTAGTGCAGGACGATTAAAAACCGGAACACCTCCTCGAATTAAAAAATCATCTGTTGATTGGTCTGTTGGTTTGGCTGGCTATGGAGACAAAAAACCAAAAGCTTTATCATATAGAACAAAAAAGTTTTTACCAAAAGATGAGCCTTGCTTTGCGTTTAGAACAAACCAAAAAACCCACGAACTTATATTAAAAAACCTATCTAAGTCTGCTATGTATTCGGGAGAAACTATGGCTGCCGGACCAAGATATTGTCCTTCAATAGAGGATAAGGTTTATAAATTTTCTCAAAACCCCAGTCACATACTTCAATTAGAACCAGAATGGACAAACTCTAAACAAATATATGTTAATGGCTTTTCGACTAGCCTTCCAGAAAAAATTCAACTTCAATGTTTAAGGTCGGTTGAAGGAATGGGTTCTGTAGAGTTTTTAAGACCTGGATATGCCATTGAATATGACTTCTTTTTTCCGTCACAACTAAAAACCTCGCTTGAAACAAAGGGAATATCGGGTTTGTATTTAGCTGGTCAAATAAACGGAACATCAGGTTATGAAGAGGCTTCTGCCCAAGGTTTGATAGCTGGAATAAATGCATCACAAACAATTTTTGGTAAACCTCCCCTTCTTTTAAAAAGAAATGATGCCTACATAGGCGTTTTAATTGATGATCTTGTATTAAAAGACACTAATGAGCCCTATAGAATGTTTACCTCTCGAGCAGAATATAGATTACAGCTAAGGGCCTCTAACGCAGATCAAAGACTTTTAAAATATTCAACAACTCTTGGTCTTTTAGATAATAACCTTTTGAGTGATTTAAATAAAAAAAACAAGGCAACACAAAATATTGTTTCATTATTAGAAAAAGAAAATATTTCTCCAAATAAAATTAATACCTCTCTTTCCTCCCTCGGTGAAAATAAAATTTCAGAGCCAGTTAAAATTGCTCAATTATTGAAAAGGCCCTTAGTGGAAATAAAAACTTTTGATTTACCGGTTTTTGAAGAAATAAAAAAAAGTCTTCCCTCTCATTATGAAGAAATTTTATTTGAAGCGGAAACAATTATTAAATATGGCGGTTATATTAATAGACAAAAAGAAGAAATAGAAAAGTTAAAGGTTTATGAGGAAATGTTTATTCCTTATAATTTTAATTATAAAGACATAAAAAGTATTTCAAATGAGGGAAGGGAAAAGCTTATGTCTGTTTTGCCAGAAACAATAGGCCAAGCACAAAGAATACCAGGTATTAGACCAACAGATATATCTATTTTATTAGTATATTTAAAGCGTTCGTTTCACGTGAAACATAAAAATGGAGAAAAAAATTAAAAAAATATTAATTGTGTTGTTGTTTAGTTTTGCTTTAGCTCAAGAAGAAATTCTTCTTGATAAGGTATCAGCTGTGGTAGAGGGTAAAATAGTTCTTTTGAGCGATGTTGTTTTAGCTGCAAATGCGCTTGCTGCAGAACAAAGAATTAATCCAACAACCAACCCGACCGAATATAACAAACTATTATTAAAATCTTCTGAAAGTATGATAGAGCAATTAGTAATTATAAAAATGGCGGAAGTAGATTCTGTTGAAGTTTTAGATAAAGATATTGATAGGGCCCTGGAAAGACAAATAGATAATATTATATCTCAAGCAGGTGGAAAAGAAGAAGCTGAACTGGCATTAGGTAGAAAAATATCTGATTTTAAAAGATCTTATCGGGACGATATGAGGGGCAAACTATTGGCTGAAAAATATACGGGGAGCTTAACTTCTGGCATTTCTGTAACTAGGGGGGAGGTTGTTAATTTTTATAATACTTTTAAAGATAGCATTCTTCCATTTCCAACATTATATAAAACTAGACATCTCTTATTAGAAATAAAGCCGTCTGAAGAATCTTTAAAAAAAGCACTTAATAAAACTCAAGATATTAGAGATGAAATTGTTGCTGGATTGTCTTTTGCTGACGCAGCAAAAAAATATTCCGAAGATATACAATCTGGAGAAAATGGTGGTAATTTAGGATATGTTCCCAGAGGAACTTTTGTCCAAGAATTTGACAAAATGGTTTTTACTTTAGATCCAAATATTTTAAGTGAACCAGTAAAGACACAATTTGGATATCATTTAATTGAAGTTTTACAAAGAAGTGGTGAAAAAGTTAACGCCAGACATATACTTATTAGTGCAAACGTTTCAGAAGAAGATAAAAATTTAACATATAAAAAAACTGCCTCTATTGTTAAAGAAATTAAAAATAAAGATGATTTTATATTAAAGGTAAAAGAATATTCAGATGATACAACAAGTGGTCCTAAAGGCGGTTACATGGGAATGATAAATTTAGACCAATATCAAGTAAAGGAACTTGTTGATGTTATAAAAAATATATCTCTCAACACCCCAAGTGCGCCTGTTTTAACACAATTTGGTTACCATATTGTATGGGTTGATGAAAAAATAGAGGGCGGTCCTGCTAGCTTAGATAAAAATTGGTTAGATCTTGAACAAATGGCATTAAATCAAAAAAAATCAGATTGGTATTCAAATTGGATAAAAGAAATTAAAAATAAATTTTATATAAAAAGAAATCCACTCACTTATCCACAAATCAAAAATTAATGTAATAAAAATATAGTTCTTATTTTTTCAACATTTTATTAACACTTTTTTTATTCTTTTGTTAATATTAAAAACATACTTTTTATCTCTATAAAAAACCTTTTATTGTTCTTTATTAACATATTAAGGTTATTATTATTAGTGTTTATTTTTATATATATAAATACTTAATAATAGTATTTTATTTTTTAGAGGAAAAACTCATTAAAATAGGTCAAAAATCAATTTTCTCTTAACCAGCCTATATAAGGTATACCTAATTAAGACTTGTTAAAAACTAAGTATCTTTTTATAATTGATAACTAAATATGAACATTTCAACCACAAAAAAAGAACTTCAAGCAGCATTTTCAAAATTAACAAAAACAACACAAGTAAAATCTCAGAACCCTTTAGTTAATTATACCTACATTTCTTCAGGTGCACACGGTGTCACTTTACATTCAACAGATATGGAAGTTGGGATCAAAACCCAAATAACAGCCTCAGTTAATACTAATGGTGAAGGATTATTTCCTACATCAGAGGTTAATGATATAATTTCTGTAATTGATGAAGGAAGAGTAGATATAGATATAGCAGGGCCTCATATAAATATTAAATCTGAAAAAGGTATATCTTTTGATATTCCAACAGTCCCTTTTCAAGAATATCCTGAAATACCAGAAAATAAACATGAAGCATTATTTACAATTGAAACTGATAAATTAAAAAAAATTATTAATTCTCTATTATATGCAATAAATGCAGAGCCAACAAAACCCGCTTTAAATGGAGCATATTTTAATTTTGCTCAAGATAAAATAGATTTTGTTGCAACAGATGGACATAGGTTGGTAAAAATAACGAGACAAAATGAAACCAATATTGGACAAGGATATATTATTCCAAAAAAATATTTAAATATATTGAACACTTTTCTTGAAGGACAAAAAGAAACATCTTTAATATTTAGTGAGGATTATGTTTTTTCAAATAATGGAAAAGATGTTTTTTATTCTAAAATAATTGATGAAAAATTTCCAAACTATAATGCTGTAATTCCTGAAAGTAATCCAGAAAAATTAACAGCTCAAAAAACAGAAATGTTAAATAATATTAAAGCAGCATCTATTGCTACAAATAAAAACACAAACCAAATTTCCTTAAACTTTTCGGAAGGAAAGGTCTATTTTAAAAGTGTAAATCAACCAGAAAGCAAAACAGTTTATGCACCAGTTAAGTCTGCAGAATATAAGGGTGAAGAATTAGCTATAGGATTTAATGCGGTATATTTAAAAGAAGCTGTTGCCAAATATCCATCAGAAGAGATTTCTTTTACATTTAAAGATGCAAATTCAGCAACACTTTTTTTACCAAAAGAAAATGATCAAAAAACAATAATTTTATTAATGCCTGTGAGGATAAATGAGTAATAAAAGTAATTATGGTGCAGATAAAATATCTGTATTAAAAGGATTAGAAGCAGTAAGAAAAAGACCAGCAATGTATATTGGAGACGTTGGTAAAAGAGGATATCATCATTTAGTAAGTGAGGTGGTTGATAATAGTATTGATGAAGCTTTAGCAGGTTTTTGTACTGAAATAATTGTAACTATCAAAGCAGACGGAACAATTTCTATTGAAGATAATGGAAGAGGTATTCCAGTAGAAATTCATAAAGAAGAAGGTAAGCCAGCGCTTGAGGTGGTTATGACAGTTTTACATGCTGGTGGAAAATTTGATAAAAACACATATAAGGTTTCAGGGGGTTTACACGGTGTTGGAGTTTCGGTAGTTAATGCCCTTGCAGAAGACCTTACAGCTGAGGTACACAGGGATGGGTTTCATTACAAACAAGAATATAAAATAGGTCATGCCACTACGCCCGTAGAAAAAATTGGTAAAAGTTCTAAAAGAGGAACAATTATTACATTTAAACCCGACCACACCATTTTTACACATAAAGGATTTCAAGAAGATACAATTAAAGGAAGGTTAAAAGAGTTAGCATATTTAAATAAAAATTTATCAATTACCCTTAAAAATGAAGTAGAAGATACTTCTGTTGACTATTGTTTTCCTGGGGGTTTATCTGATTTTGTAAAATATTTAGATGGAGGAGAGGACTTAATACATAATGAAGTTATAGTTGTTTCAAAAGAAGATATAGAGGTGCCGGTTGATTTGGCGCTAAGATATAGTACAAATTATAATAATAACATATTTTCATTTGTAAATAATATTAATACAGTCGAGGGGGGAACACATTTATCGGGGTTGAGATCTGCCTTAACAAGAGCTTTAAACAGTTATGCAAATAAAAATGACCTAATTAAAACAAAGAAAAATGAAAAATTTAGCCTTTCAGGAGATGATTTTAGAGAGGGTTTAACATTAGTTTTATCTGTTAAAGTTCAAGAACCTCAATTTGAAGGACAAACAAAAACCAAACTAGGAAACGGCGAAGTAAAAGGAATGGTAGACAATGTGGTTTACGATGGAATACAGGCCTTTTTAGAACAAAATCCAAAAGTTGGTAAAAAAATTATTGAAAAAGCTGCAGAGGCGGCAAGAGCAAGAATTGCAGCAAAAAAAGCTAGAGAGTTAGTTAGAAAAAAATCTGGGCTAGGGTCAACAACACTGCCAGGAAAGCTTGCTGATTGTTCAAATAAAGATCCAATGCAATGTGAAATTTTTTTAGTTGAGGGGGATTCTGCTGGAGGAACAGCAAAACAAGGAAGAGACAGAAGAACACAGGCAATATTACCCCTAAGAGGAAAAGTTATTAATTCCGAAAAAGCCAGAGAAGATAAGCTTTTAGCTAATAATGAAATACAGTCTATTATTACTGCCCTTGGGTGTGGTTTTGGAGAGGATGAAGAAGACCCAAATAGCTTTAACCCAGAAAAGTTAAGATACCACAAGGTTGTAATTATGACAGACGCAGATGTTGATGGTAGTCATATTAGAACCCTATTATTAACCTTTTTCTGGAGAAAAATGAAAAGCTTAGTTCAGGGAGGCTTTGTTTATATGGCAATGCCACCACTCTATAAAATTAAGCAAGGCAGAAAAGAAAGATATGCATATACAGACGCAGAGAGAGACATTGTTATTCAAAGGCTTGAATCAGAAAATGAAAGTGCAAAAATAAACATCCAAAGATATAAAGGTTTGGGAGAAATGAATGCAGAACAACTTTGGGACACAACAATGAACGCAGAAACTAGAAGCTTAATGCAGGTTACGGTTGATCATATTCAAGAAGAAGAAACAAATGTTAGATTTAGAGAATTAATGGGCACAGAAGTAGAACACAGACGAAAATTTATAACAGAAAAGGCTAAGTTTGCTACAAACATAGATATATAAAATGGACCTAGGAAGAGATAATATAATAGATAAACAGCTTTTAACAGAGTTAGAAGAAAGCTACCTAAATTATTCAATGTCGGTAATTATGTCGAGAGCGCTACCAGACGCAAGAGACGGACTAAAACCAGTACACAGAAGAATTTTATTTGGAATGAACGACCTTGGTTGTTATTGGAATAGACCCTATAAAAAATCTGCAAGAGTTGTCGGGGATGTTTTAGGTAAATATCACCCACACGGTGACAGCTCCATATACGACGCTATGGTTAGAATGGCACAAGAGTTTTCTATGAGACACCAGCTTGTACAAGGGCAAGGAAATTTTGGATCTGTCGATGGAGATAGAGCTGCGGCAATGAGATATACAGAGTCAAGAATGTCAAAAATTGGTGGAGAGCTTCTAAGAGATTTAGACAAAGAAACCGTTGCATGGACAAACAATTTTGATGAAACGCTTAAAGAGCCAGCAGTTTTGCCAGCAGTTTTCCCAAACCTTTTAGTAAACGGATCAGAGGGAATTGCGGTTGGTATGGCAACTAAAATTCCACCACACAATCTTTCTGAGGTTATTGGCGGTTTAATAGAAGTTATTGAAAACCCAGACTGCCAAGTTGAAGATTTAATGAAACATATTAAAGGGCCAGACTTTCCTACAGCTGGAAAAGCTCTGGGTTTAGACGGAATAAAAAGCGCATATACTACTGGGCGCGGAAAGGTAAAGATGCAGGGAACTGCACATGTTGAACCAAACAGTAAGGGGAGAGATGCCTTAATTATAACCGAAATTCCTTATCAGGTAAACAAGGCAAACTTGATCGAAAAAATAGCACACCTGGCCAGGGATAAAAAAATAGAAGGAATAGCAGAGCTTAGAGACGAATCAGACAAAGACGGAATGAGAATTGTCATAGAAACAAAAAGAGACGCAGTTCCAGAAGTGGTTTTAAATCAACTATATAAACAAACACAACTACGAGATACCTTTGGAATAATTTTATTAGCTCTTGTAGATGGTACCCCAAAAGTTATGTCTTTAAAAGAGTTGCTCGACGTATTTCTAGTATTTAGACAGGATATTGTTGTTAAGAGAACCGAGTTTGATTTAAGAAAAGCAGAAGCTAGAGCACATATTTTAGAGGGTTTAAAAATAGCGCTAGACAATATTGACAAAATTCTAGAAACAATTAAAAAAAGCAAGGATCCAGAAACCGCAAGAAACGGCTTAATAAGCGGCTTTGGTTTATCTGAAAAACAAGCACAAGCGATATTGGATATGAAGTTGCAAAAACTAACAGGGCTTGAAACCGAAAAAATATTATTAGAATACAAAGAAATTATTCAATATATGGCGGAGCTTAAAAGTATTTTAGACAGCAAAACGAAAAGAATGGAAATAATTAAAGACGAGCTTCTTGAAATTAAAGAAAAATACGGAGAAGAAAGAAGAACGGAAATAATAGATAAAGCCACAGATCTAAACATTGAAGATATGATAAAAGAAGAAGATATGGTTTTAACTATTACACACAACCAGTATATCAAAAGAACAAGCGTGAGCACCTATAAGAGCCAAAGAAGGGGCGGTAGGGGTGTGCAAGGACAAACAGCCAGAGAAGAAGATTTTACAGAACACCTATTTGTAGAAAATACACACAGCTATATTTTGTTTTTCACAGACAAGGGTAAGTGTTATTGGGTTAAGGTTTATGATATACCCGAGGGTGGAAGAGCAGCAAAAGGAAGAGCCATTGTTAATCTTATTGGGTGTGAGCCGGACGAAAAGGTTAGCGCGTTTATTGGTGTCAAACAAGACCAGTTTCACGACGATCATTTTGTTGTTATGGCAACAGAAAAAGGAATTGTTAAAAAAACAAAACTTTCGGCCTATTCAAACCCAAGAAAAAAAGGAATTTATGCTGTAGAAATTAGAGATGGTGACAGCCTAATTGAGGCAAGAGTTTCTAATGGTGAAAACGACATCCTTTTAGGAACAACAAACGGTAAGTCTATTAGGTTTTCAGAGGAACAAATTAGGCCAAGTGGAAGAAAAACAATGGGAGTAAAAGGAATTACGCTCAGCTCTTCCGATGATAAGGTGGTGGGAATGCTGCTAATTAAAAGAGAAGGAACTGTTTTAGTTGCTACAGAAAATGGTTTTGGCAAGAGAACAGAAATCATTCAATACCGCGCACAAAAAAGAGGCGGTAAGGGCGTTCTTACAATGAAAACAACAGACAAAATAGGGAAAATGATTACAATTAAAGAGGTGGTTGGAACAGATGATCTTATGATTATAAGAGACGACGGAGTTTTGATTAGAATGCCAGTTTCTCAAATAAGGTCTATTGGAAGAGCGACCCAAGGAGTTAAGCTTATCAAGCTTGCAGAGGGAACAAAGGTGTCTGCTATTACGAGAATTATATCAGAAGAAGAAAAAACCACAGATGAACCAAAAGATAGTCCAGAATCTCAAGAAAGTTAGAAGCCAAATAGATTTAAAAAAAGAACCAGGTCAAGAAGTGAGGCTGGTTGCTGTGACAAAAACGAGAACCCCAGAACAAATATCTGCGGCAATAGAGGCAGGAGTTCTTTCAATCGGCGAAAATAGGGTTCAGGAGGCAGAATCAAAATTTCCAAAAATTACTCAAATAAAAAAAGTTGAAAAGAGGCTTATAGGTCAGCTGCAGTCTAATAAAATTAAAAAGGCTATAAATTTATTTGACACAATAGACTCTGTTGATTCTGAAAAGCTGGCGAAAAAAATATCAAAAGCAGCGGCAGCAATAAAAAAAACCCAAAGAGTTTTAATCCAAATTAATACGAGCGAAGAAAAAACAAAGGGGGGTTTTAGAGGGGAAAGTATTGAGGAGGTGTTGCTGTGTTTTCAACACAACAATATTAAAATAGACGGATTAATGACAATAGGCCCAACCAAACCAGACCAAAATAAAAGACAAAAAGCCTTTAAGTCCCTTAAAGATCTTTTTATAAAAATAAACAAAAGGTTGCCACAAGAAAAACAAATGACAGAGATTTCAATGGGGATGAGTGGAGACTTTGGACTGGGGATTGAAAACGGGTCTACGATGGTGCGCGTAGGAACAGCAATTTTTGGAAAAAGAGAAATAGTTGTTTGACCTTAAAAACAGGCCTAAGTCTTTGGGCTGTACCAACCCGCGGAACGTGGGACCTGTTGGACTGTTGGTAACGGTTTTAAGCACCTTTTTAATAATAACAACCGACAGGAAAATGGGTTTTGCAAAAATAGATATTTCGGAGTGGTGGACCAGCCTTTTAATTCTTTTAACAGTGACAGAGCTTTTAATTATTTTAATATGGTCTGTATTTAGTTTGTTGCCAAAAAACCGGGGAAAAGTATTTTCTAAAAGAGGTATATATGCAATTATTAGGCACCCAATATATGCCATAATCATTTTTCACCTCCCAATTATTGTCGCATTGTTTTACAGATCTTTTGTACTGCTTTTTTTTCTTCCAGCAAACTATATTTTTTGGTCACACCTTGTGGAGAGAAAAGAAGAATACCTTGTTGGTATGTATGGAGAAGACTATGTAGATTATATGGCAAAAATTCCAAGGTTTATCCCTTGGAGATAAAAAGAAAAACACTTTTGGGTTTTGGGAAAACCACAAAACAGACAGATAGGTAAAACAAATGAAGAAAATAACACTAATATTATTATTAATTGTAGGAGCGGTAATGTCTCAAGAAAAACACTATGGATATGAATATATTAAGGAGTCTGGTGATATTAAAGAATATCATATGACATCAAACGGGCTAAAGGTTTTGTTAAAAGAAGACCACAGTGCGCCGGTAGCCACCTTTATGGTTACATATGAAGTTGGATCAAGAAACGAAGCAATAGGATATACCGGTTCAACTCATCTATTAGAGCACCTTATGTTTAAGGGTTCAAAAAAGTTTAACACTGACAAGGGAAATTCTGTTTTTCAACTTCTACAGTCCTTGGGCGCCAGAATGAATGCTACCACATGGCTAGATAGAACAAACTACTATGAAACCTTACCCAGCTCAGAGTTAGAGACTGCAATTGAAATAGAGGCGGATCGAATGAGAAACGCCTACATTAAAGAGGCAGACAGGCAGTCTGAAATGACAGTGGTAAGAAATGAATTTGAAAGAGGGCAAAACAACCCATCTGGAGTGTTAGACGAACATATTTGGGCAACAGCATATCATGCACACCCATACCACCACTCAACCATAGGTTGGAAGGCTGATATAGAAAATGTTTCAATAGAAAGGTTAAAAGAGTTTTACGATACGTTTTATTGGCCAAACAACGCAACAGTAACGGTGGTTGGAGACTTTGAAACAGCAGAAGCGCTTAAGATGATAAAAAAACATTTTGGTAGAATAAGAAAAAGTACGAAAGAAATTCCCCAGGTTTATACAACGGAACCAGCCCAAGAAGGCAAAAGAACAGTTACGCTAAAAAGAGCGGGACAACAAGGGATAGTTGGATTGGCACACAAAAGCCCATCGGCAACACACGAAGATGCGGCGTCCTTTATTGTTTTGTCTTCAATTTTATCCTCCGGAAAAAACAGCAGGTTTTATAAAAACATTACAGATAAAGGCCTAACTACAAGCATCTTTATTTGGGATTCTTTATTTAAAGATCCAGGATTGTTTGCAGTGTATGCAAATCTAGCACCGGGAGTAGAACACAAAGCAGTAGAAGATGCTCTTGTAGCTGAATATGAAAACATTAAAAGGAACGGAGTAACAGAAGAAGAAGTTTCTAAGGCTAAGGCACAGCTTGTTGCAGCGATGAAGTTTGGGCAGGATGGCAGTATGGCGGTTGCTGGGAGCTTAAATGAAGCAATAGCTTCTGGAGACTGGACGCTATATACTCGATACGAAGATCTTGTTAACTCGGTAACAACCGAATCAATACAGGCAATTGTTAATAAATATTTCTTAGAAGATCTAAGCACGGTAGGATATTTTATCCCAGAGACGGCAGGGTCACAAGCCGAAGGAAAGCCTATTACTAGCGCAAAAGAACTAGTAGAAATGAAAAAACAATATTTTTCAGAAGATGACCAGGCCGGACTAGCCGGACAAGTAGTTGATTCTGAACCAGTTGAGGGAGTAAGACTTTTAACCCTTAAAAGAGGTACGGGGGTAGTTACAATTAACGGCAGTTTTATGGGTGGAGATATTTATGCAAGCGAAAGCAATTCAAGAATACCAGATTTAGTTGCTTCAATGCTTGACCAAGGAACCATAAACCAAACAAAGTTTGAAATTAGTAATCAACTAGAAAAAGCTGGAGCAAGACTAAGTTTTGGAAATGGTAAATCAAACGTCAGTTTTTATGCAAAATTTCTTTCAACAGACCTTAAAATGGTTTTTGGCTTACTTTCAGAACAACTACAAGAACCAGCGTTTAATGAAGAAGACCTAGAAAAAACAAAAAAACGAATGATCACTAGCTATAAAAAACGAAAAGAAAGCACAAGGGGTAATGCGGTTAGCAACATGTTGGGAAGTTTTTATCCAGAAGGGCATCAAAATGCCCCAGAAGATAACGATAGATCTATTGAAGATATCACAAAAACAACATCTGATGACCTAAAAACATATCATGCAAAAAACTATGGAAAGGGCGGTATGGTTATAGTGGCTGTTGGCGACGTTGATCACACACAGCTTTCAAACATAATAAAGGGCGAGTTTGGAGATTGGAAAAACTCACCTCTTTCAAAAAAACCCGAAGAACAAACAGGACAAAGAGCGGCGGGCAAAGCCTATGTTACCATGAAAGACAAAACAAGTACGGATTTTGTCGTTGGTACACCGCTGGGTATTAATAGGTTTCATGAGGACTATATGCCACTTTATGTTGCAACACACATATTGGGTGGAAACTTTTCAGCTAGGCTTATGCAAACAGTTAGGGTAAAAGAAGGACTAACATATGGTATTAATTCTTCTATTATGGGTTTTGATAATGAAAATGATGGCTATTGGATGGTTGGTGGAACATTTGCACCAGACCTGCTAGCAAAGGGAGAAAAAGCCACACTAAGAGAGGTTAAAAGGTGGGCAGAGGGCGGAGTAACGCAGTCTGAGGTAGATATTACCAAATCAACCCTGATGGGTTCATATCAGGTTGGTTTTGACACAACATATGGCCTTTCAAGTGGTATTTTGAGCGCCGTAAATGTTTGGGGAGATCTTAGTTACGTAGATAGCTACCCAGAAAAGGTAAGTGGAGTTACTTTAGAGCAGGTTAATGCAGCCATAAAGAAATACATAGTTTTTGATGAAATATATCAAGTGGCAGCGGGTTCAATTGACGAAAAAGGAACACCAATCAAAAAATAGACACATTACGATGAACAGGAATTAATTTGATTAAGGCAATATTAGCATGCGACAACTCTGGAGGGGTGAGTAAGAATGGCACAATGCCATGGCCAAAAAACTCAAGAGACCTAAAATGGTTTAAGAGCAACACAGCTCAAAATGTTGTTGTTATGGGGTCAACTACATGGGATGACCCCATTATGCCAGGGCCTCTACCAAAAAGGGTAAACGTATTAGCAACCACAAGAGAAAAAGACTATCCGGGTGCACACAAATATATACAAGGAGAGTTGGCCAAAGAAATACAAGCGGTAGATGAGGAGAACAAAAATAAGGTCACGTGGATTATAGGCGGTCCAAACATTATTAACCAAACTCTTGAAATTATTGATGAGTTTTATTTAAGTAGAATCCCCGGAAACTACAACTGCGATACATTTCTTCCCCTAAAAAAAATAGAACAAATTTTTGAAAAAACGTGGACAGAAAACCATGTAAATGTAGAGTTTCAAATTTGGAAAAAAAGGAATAAAATTGAAACAATATCTTAGCGCATTAGAGCATATCTTGGAAAACGGGAAAGACCGAAAAGATAGAACGGGAGTGGGAACGCGAGGAGTTTTTGGTTATCAAATGCGCTTTAATTTGCGCAACAGCTTCCCCGCAGTAACCACAAAAAAACTTGCATGGAGAAGCGTGGTCAGTGAACTGCTTTGGTTTCTTGAGGGGGGAACAGATGAAAGAAGACTTGCAGAAATCCATTATGGCAAAGAACGCGAGAAGTTAATAGATAAAAAAACAATTTGGACCGCAAACGCAGACAAACAAGGTAAAGCACTCGGCTATGAAAATACACCAACAATAAAAGAGTTGGGCCCAGTATATGGTAGCCAATGGAGAAGCTGGACAGATAAAAATCAACACGTAGATCAAATTTCAACAGTTTTAAAAAATCTTACTGACAACCCCTATAGCAGAAGACACGTTGTAAGTGCTTGGAATGCAAGCGAGGTTCATAAAATGGCACTACCGCCCTGCCACACAATGTTTCAATTTCACGTTCAAGACGGAGAGCTTAGCTGTCAAATGTACCAGCGCAGCGCAGACATGTTTTTGGGCGTTCCTTTTAACATTGCATCATATAGCTTATTAACCTGTATTATGGCCCAACTTCTACAAATGAAGCCAGGCGATTTCATTTGGACGGGAGGAGACAGCCATATTTATAAGAATCACTTTGATCAAGTAAAAGAGCAAATTAAGCGCTCACCAAAACCTGCACCAACAATATCAATACCAAAATTTTCCTCAATTGATGAGGTGGTAATGACCAACCCAAAAGACTTTAAATTAAATAGCTATGACCCAATGGATAGTATCAAAGCCCCAATGGCCGTATAACACAACAGCATAATAAATATGCGACCAGGACATATTTAGCTTTATATTCCAACCAAATTATAGTACAGAAATGAGAAAAAACAACTTTAGAAATATTGCGATTATAGCACACGTAGATCACGGCAAAACAACCCTGGTAGACGGAATGCTTCAACAAAGTGGAACCTTTAAAGCCCACCAAGAACTTCAAGATAGGGTTATGGACTCAATGGACCTTGAAAAAGAAAGAGGCATTACAATTACAGCTAAAAATACGGCAGTATATTATAATGATATCAAAATCAACATCATGGACACACCAGGTCACGCCGATTTTGGGGGAGAGGTTGAAAGAAGTTTAAACCTGGTTGATGGAGCTCTGTTGTTAGTAGATGCAAGTGAAGGACCTTTGCCACAAACGCGATTTGTTTTGAAAAAGGCTCTTGACAAAAACATACCAATTATCTTGGTAATTAATAAAATTGATAGACCAGACGCCAGAATTGACGAGGTTGTAAGCGAGGTTTATGACCTGTTTATTGATTTAGATGCAAATGACGAACAAATTGAATTTCCTATTATTTATACAAACGCTAAAGAGGGAATAGCGCACATCAAACTAGAAGACAAGTCAGAAACGCTTGACCCCCTTTTTAACACAATTTTAACCAACATACCTGGACCGATTGCAGATGACGCAAAAACACCACAATTTCTTATTACAAACCTAGATTATGATTCTTATGTGGGTCAAATTGCAATAGGAAGACTAAATAATGGAACGTTAGAGATGAATAAGCGCTATTCGTTGTGTGGAGAAGAAAAAATCACATCCGGACACAAGTTTTCTGCCTTATATACATTTAAGGGTTTGAAAAAAAACAAAGTGGATAAACTTGAAGCCGGAGATATTATTGCAGTAGCTGGGATCGAAAACATTACAATCGGAGACACTATATCATCGCACGAAAACCCAGAACCACTTCCAAGAATTGAAATTGACGAACCAACAGTTTCTATGTTGTTTTATGTAAACAATAGTCCTTTTGCAGGAAAGGAAGGAAAATATTTAACAACCAGGCACATTAATGATAGGTTGGAAGAAGAAATTTTAAGTAATGTTTCTTTGCAGGTTTTAAAAACAGACAGAACAGACGCATATGAGGTTCGAGGAAGAGGTGAGTTACAAATGGCAGTTTTAATTGAAACTATGAGAAGAGAAGGATATGAGTTTATGGTTTCAAAACCCAAAGTAATTACACGAGAAGAAAATGGCCAAGTAATGGAACCAATGGAAAAAGTATTTTTAGATGTTCCAGAAGATAAGGTGGGAGTCTTGACAGAAAAACTTTCTGCAAGAAAAGGAAGAATGACAAACCTACAAAACCATGGCTTTGGTAGGGTTTCCTTAGAGTTTTCTATACCCTCAAGAGGACTAATTGGTTTTAGAAGTCAATTTATTACAGACACAAAAGGCGCAGGAATTATGAACAAACTTTTTGATGGATATGCCCCCTGGTTTGGTAGAATACCTCAAAGAAACACGGGTGCACTAATTTCTGATAGGCACGGCAAAGTAACAACGTATGCCTGTATTAATATGGCAGATAGGGGAGAGCTTTTTGTTAGCGTTGGAACAGAGGTATATGATGGAATGGTTATTGGAGAAAGAAACAAAACAAACGACCTCGCCTTAAACATTACAAGAGAAAAGAAGCTTTCCAATATGAGAAGTTCGGGTTCTGACAATACGGTAACCGTTAGACCTCCGAGAGAGCTTTCACTAGATCAATCTATTGAGTTTATATCAGAAGATGAGCTTGTAGAAATAACCCCAATGTCTGTTAGGTTGCGTAAAATGGATTTAGATCAACAAAAAAGAGAAGCAACACAAAAGAAAGAAAGACTTTCAGATCAACACTAATTTAGTCTCCAAAGCGCACTACCAAAAAAACACCAAGCAAAGTAATCCCACCCCCAACTACCACCGCAACACCAATTGGTTCGCCAAAAAGAGCTAAAGCCCCCAACGAAGATATTATAGGTTCACCAAGTGGAACAGCAGCAACTGTTGTAGTGTTTAGTGTTTTGATTAAATAATAAAATATATTATGACCAACCATTGTCGGAACAAGTGCCAAGAAAATAAACCACGGAAAGTCTTCGGGTGAAAAAGAAAAAATAGAAACGTTAGCAATTAAAGAAATAATAAACAGAGTACAAGAGGCAAAAAAGAATAGCCAGCGAGTATACTCAAATAAACCAACCCTCTTTCTAATATCTTTACCAACAACCAAAACAAAAGAAATGGCAATAGAACATAAAATGGCTAACACATTTCCGAGCGCCCCCGTTTCACTAAACGAGCTTTGACTTACCAGAACACCAGCACCAACAAACGCCACAAATAGTCCAAAAATTACCACAGGAAGAATTGGTTTTTTTTGAAATATAATAGCATAAAGCTCGGTAAAAATTGGGGCTGTAGTCCCAAGAAGAGCAGCCTCCGCAATTGATGTTAATTGAACACTCCTAAAAAAAAGTGCAAAGTGTATACCTAAAAAAACCCCAGCCAATATTATTTTTTTGTCCGGAACAAAAGAGAAGATATTTTTGTAAGAAATAGTAAAGACCATGATACTAGCCAAAAACATTCTCCAAAAAGCAATAGTTATTGCATTGGTGTCTGGCAACATTCTCACCACTAAAGACGCAGAGCTCACCGAAAGAAGAGCAATCATTAACAACAAAAATTTATTTTTTTTCATATCCAGCTTAACAATCTTATTAAATTTAACTCAATGAAATTAGCGATTAAAACAACACTATATATTTATTTTTGTTTTTCCCCGGTTTTTGCTCAAGAGGTTGGAGAAAACTATAAAGCATTTAATAGGCTGATCAACGAAACTAAGATCCAAGATCATTATAGCATCAGCGAAATTAGAGAAATTTTTGAAAGCCCCCTTTTGAAAAAAGAGCCCATGATTCTTCAAAGGTTTAATAAAAAGCCAGAAAAAATTAAGACATATAGGGAGTATAAGAGAATTTTCTTCACTGAAGATAGGCTTGATGAGGGGGTGGTTTTTTATTTTCAAAACAAGGACCTTCTAAATAAAATTATGTTAGAGTTCGATATTGATCCCCTTATTTTAGTTTCAATTGTTGGAATAGAAACAAATTATGGTAAGAGATATGCGGAATACACGGTGTTTAATTCTTTGTATACACAAATAGTTAGTCTGCCCAAGCGCTCTTCTTGGGCTACAAAGGAGCTTTACCATTTATTACTATATACAAAAGAACAGAATATTAGTCCATTTCAGCTAGAGGGTTCTTATGCCGGAGCATTTGGATATGGACAGTTTATTCCGTCTAGCTTTAATAAGCTTTCTATAGACTATAGTGGTGACAATAAAAAAGATCCATATAACTGGGAAGATGTTTTGGGGAGCATAGCATATTATTTAACCGAAAATGGGTATCCAGAAAATAACCACAACTTTACCTTTAGATCACCAATCTGGAGAAGTATTCGCACCTATAATAGATCAGACAAGTATGCTAACACTGTCATAGACTTTAGAAATGAAATCTCTAAGAGAATTTTTTTATCATATTAACTAAGGCGTGTTTTCTTTTGGTATAGGGTGGAAGCATTAGCTTAAAAGGAGACCAAGCACTACTTTTTAAAATAGCCTTTTCATGGGAAAAAGCATCAAAGCCATATTTACCATGATAGCTTCCAAGACCACTATTGTTAATACCGCCAAAAGGAAGGTTTGGGTTTGTGTGGTGGATAACACAGTCATTAAATATTAGCGCACCACTTGACGTTTCTTCTGTGAGTCTTTTTTGGTTTTTTTTGTTATAACTAAACAAATAAAGAGCAAGAGGCTTATCTCTTTTATTAATAAAAGATATAGCTTCGTCTAAATTTTTATATGTAATAATTGGCATTAATGGTCCAAAAATTTCCTCTTTCATAACTAGAGAGTCCATTGAAACATCACAAAGAACCGTTGGAGCAATAAACCCATTATTTCTATCTGTGCTACCACCAACCGCTACTGTGGCGCCTAACTCTTTGGCGTTTTCTAAATACCCTTCAATCCTATCAAAGTGTGTCTCATTTACAATTTGACAGTAGTCGGGAGAAGGCCCATTGTTATTTCCCTCAAAAAATTTTTTAAAGTTTTCCTTTAACCCTGAAACCAGATCATCTTTCTTGCTTTCGTGGCATAGGATATAATCTGGAGCAGTACATGTTTGTCCTGCGTTGGCAAACTTATAGAAAGCCAGCTTCCATGCGGCCTCAGAAAGGTTGGCACTGTCATCAACAAGAACAGGAGACTTTCCCCCCAATTCTAGGGTAACACCAGAGAGATGTTTAGCTGCTGCAGACATTACAAGCTTTCCCGTTGACGGACTACCAGTGAACATAACGTGATTGAAGGGGTGAGATAATAATTCAATAGCCGCTTTTTGGTCTCCCAATACAACGGCAACCTCGTCGCTGTCAAACGTCATCTCAATCAACTTTTTTAAAAAAGCCCCGGACGCTGGAGTAAACTCAGAAGGTTTAATAATAGCTGTGTTTCCTGCTGCTATAGCAGCAATGAGCGGATTAAGACATAACAAGATAGGATAGTTCCAAGGAGAAAGAATTAATATACTACCCTTTGGTTCTGGACGGACCCAGCCAGACGTAAATAAAATTGTAGATGGCGAAGGGACCCTTTTTGATTTCATCCATTTTTTTAGATTTTTAATTGCAAAGTCAGCCTCTGCCTTAACACCCAAAATTTCACTTATAATAGATTCAGTTGGACTTTTTTTCATGTCAAGAGAAAGAGCATCTACGGCTTCTTGCTCCATGGCCAAAAAATTATCTAACAACCTTTTCAGTTTTTGCTTTCTGTCGTTATGTGTAGATTTTGCTAAAGATGAATGTTTCTCTAGCTGAGATTTAAAAAGAGCTTTAATTTTAGTTAAATCGCTGTTCATAGAGAACAAATATAGACAATTTTAAAGACATGTTAAAAGAAATAGATATAGGACACGCAGGACAAAACGCCAATGACGCTATTACGGACCTAGAAGTAGCAATTAGTACAGCAAAATCTGACTCACAAACTACAGCTGTAAAAATAATACACGGTCTTGGAAGTGGAAGGGTTGCCTCGGAGGTTAGAAGGTGGGCAAAAGAACAAAGGGGAAGATTTAAAGGGGTGATTAATGGTGAAGATTATGACATGTTTAATAAAGATGCTGTTGATATGAGGTCAGGATTTCTAACAAGCGACGACGAAGATTTTAATAGAAGAAACCCAGGAATTACTATTATCTGGCTATAGTTTTTTCACCAGTTATTTCCCAGCGAACTAATTCAGGAGCTTTCTTCAAACGTAATTCCAGCCTTTTCAAGCCTATCAATTAAAACACCACCTAAGCCGGAAGATGCAGTCAGAATACCGCCGTAATTAGCACCACCCGGAAGGTTGTTGTGGTCCCCCAATAGAGATAAGGCTCCCTCACAAACAAGTTTAGAGGTTACCTTATATCCCGGATCTCCACTACCGCTCATACTATAAATCTTTTGATGACCACTTTCACCAGTTACGACAAATTTACACTTAAAGTACCCACCATCCATGACAGACTGACTGGGCCCCTGTCCAGGTTTTTTTAACAAAGGCCTAACAAGCTTTCTAAGGGGAGTAACAATAACAAAACCCATAAGATATAACATAAAAGTTGTAATATAGGCGCTACGTCTTTTTGAATAATAAGCGCTTTCTTTATAAACAAAATTTTCACCATAACCATTGTTATTCTCAGCCAAAAGAGCAGCCCCTCTTCTCACCACGCGCGTATTAGCCATAGCCATTATAAAGGGACCGGTCCAAGCATTAATTATGTCATTCTTTTCAACAGCAACCCTATCACTGGTAAGTTTTTTTTGTGAAGAAGTAACAGAGTTTTTTGGATTTAAAGCAAAAGCACCAAAAGATGATCTGTCTAGCTTGAGATCCCTGGCCGCAAACATTGTTTCAATGGTTCCACCGGAAGCCTCTCCCTTCCAAGTATGATATGAAAAAACAGATTTTACTGGCTCACCAAATGATTTTACAGCAAAAAATACACCAAGATCGGACGGGACAGAGTCATATCCACAAGCAGAAATTATACGAACACCCTTTCTTTTTGCTTCTTCGTGGTGTTTAGCAATCATTTCCCTAACCCAAAAATTTTCTCCAGTAATATCAACATAATGGGCCCCATTTTTAACACAAGAAGCAACCATCTTAGATCCATATCTGTGAAATGGTCCAGCCGTAGAAATAACAACCCTAGCACTGCTAGTTATTTTATCTAGAGCTTCTGAGTCATCACCATCTGCTATAAATATATCACACTCTAAAGAGTTTTTATCACAAACAGACTGAAGCTTATTTTTATTTCTTCCACCGATCCCAAATTTTATATCAGGATAGTTTTCTTTCAGGTATTTAACGCAGAGACTGCCCGTAAATCCCGTAGACCCATATACAATAATATCTAATTTTTCTTTCATTTTATAACTCCACCTGTGCTGCAGCTAGTCTCGCAATAGGAACCCTAAACGGAGAACAGCTAACATAGTTTAGACCCAAATCACTACAGAACTCAATGCTGTTGGGCTCTCCTCCATGTTCACCACAGATTCCAATAGAGAGAGATCTTTTTGTTTTTCTTCCATCTTGTACAGCGATACGCATTAATTTACCTACACCGTCCCGATCAATTTGTTCAAACGGATCAATGGGCAAAATCTTTTCTTGAAAATATGATTCAAAAAAGGTGCTAGTATCGTCTCTACTAAAACCAAAGGTTGTTTGCGTGAGATCGTTCGTACCAAAACTAAAAAAATCAGCATGTTTTGCTATTTCCTCTGCGATGAGACAAGCTCGCGGAACTTCAATCATAGTTCCAACTTTATATTTCAAACCTAGGCCGTGTTTCTGAGAAAGTTTGTCATAAACATCCACAACAATATTCTTCTGGTTAATAAATTCGTTAACATGTGAAATCAAAGGGATCATAATCTCTACACTTGGAGAAGCGCCTTCTTTTTTAAGCTTTAACGCCGCACCCAACAGAGCCTCAACTTGCATTTCTGTAACTTCGGGGTAAGATATACCCAACCTACATCCACGATGCCCCAACATTGGATTGGACTCCTTTAAAAAATCAATCCTTGATAAAATAGAGGCTTTAGTTTTCTTTAAATCTAAAGCAAGGTGTTCAAGTTCTTTGTTACCGATATTGATAAATTCATGTAGCGGGGGGTCTAACAATCGAACAGTGACAGGCCTATTCTTCATGGTCTTTAAAATGTTATAAAAGTCTTTGGTTTGATAAGGAAGAAGCTTTTTCAAATGTTTAATTCGAGATTTTTCATCCTCTGCCAGAATCATTTTTCTAAACTCATGCACACGATTCTCTTCAAAAAACATATGTTCAGTGCGGCACAACCCAATGCCTTCAGCACCAAAACTTAAAGCCTTTTCACAGTCTTCTGGAGTGTCCGCATTGGTTCTAATTTTTAATTTACGTATTTGATCTGCCCAAGAAAGCAGTTCGGTTAGCGGCCCTGACTTATCAATGGGATTTTGGAATAAAGACATTTTACCAAGAAAAATTTCTCCGGTGGAACCATTTAGGGTGATCCAGTCACCTTCTTTTATTTTTACACCCCCAACGGAACCAGACCGTTGATTGTTGTGGATTTGTAAGGTTTGACAACCAACAACACAGCTTTTACCCCAACCCCTAGCAACAAGAGCAGCGTGACTAGTTAGTCCACCACGAGAAGTTAAAATGCCTTCTGAATAGTGCATACCATGAATATCCTCGGGCGAGGTTTCTTCCCTAACAAGAATAATTTGTTTTCCCTTTTTACCTAAAAACTCTGCTTTCTCTGCTGTAAAAACTATTTCACCAGAAGAAGCTCCGGGACCAGCCGGTAAACCACTGCCAACGGAAGATACTCCCACCAAAGAATCGGGTTCTATGTTTTTTAAAAGGCTTTCATAAATTTGATTTGGTTGAACTCGAGAAAGAGCCGTTTTTTTATCAATCAATTTTTCGTGTACCATGTCTGTAGCAATTTTAATTGCAGCAATTCCCGTACGTTTTGCGGTTCTTGTTTGAAGCATCCACAATTTTTCATCCTGAATCGTGAATTCAATATCTTGCATTTCATCAAAGTGTTTTTCTAGCTGTTTTCTTACGCGTTCAAGCTGTTTATAGGCCCCCGGCATTACCTCTTCAAGGCTTTGTTTCGAACCAGAATCAGCTAGTATAGGATGTGGTGTGCGAATTCCAGCCACAACATCTTCTCCTTGAGCGTTTTGAAGCCATTCACCGTAAAACTCATTTTCTCCGCTTGACGGATTTCTTGTAAACGCGACACCCGTACCACAGTTTTTGCCTAAATTGCCAAAAACCATAGCTTGTACGCTTACCGCCGTTCCCATAGATGTGGGTATGTTTTCAAAGCTCCTATATTCTTTTGCCCTTTTTCCGTTCCAGCTAGAAAACACCGCTTCAATCGCTCCAAATAATTGATCGTACGGGTCATCTGGAAACGCAACTCCAAAGTCTTTTTTAACCAAGTCTTGATATTGCGATATTAGTTCCTGCCAGTGATCTGCTGACACTGTCGCATCACTCCTATGACCATATTTTTTTTTCATTTGTGAAAGAAGCTTTTCCATTTTAACCCTAATAGGTTTTTTAGATTTATTAAGATGCAAAGATTTTTCCATAACAACGTCAGAATACATCATAATTAGTCTTCGATAACTGTCATAGGAAAATCTTTCGCTCCCAGATCTAGCAATAAGGTGTGGAAGGGTCTTAGAGGTTAAACCAATATTTAAAATAGTCTCCATCATTCCAGGCATAGATACGGGGGCGCCCGACCTCACAGATAAAAGCAAAGGGTTCTCCCCGCCAAAAGAACTACCAACAACCTTTTCAGTTTTTGTAATATATTTTTTTACATTTTTTTTAAGAGCTATAGATAGTTTTTTATTCTTTAAAAAATCTTTACACAAGCTAGTGGCAAGAGTAAATCCAGGAGGAACGGGCAGGCCAAGTTTGCACATTTCAGCTATATTAGCACCCTTACCACCCAAAACTTCTGACATAGATTGATCCCCATCAGTTTTTGTTTGTGAAAAAAAATATATTTTTTGTTTAAAGTTCATAATGAATACATTAATGCTGTTTAAAAATTTTACGGCTTAACTAATACGGGCCGCATTAATATAAGGAGAGGGTATGAAAAAAACATTTATATTATTTATCACAACACTTATGATGTCTTGTTCTGGTGAAATTTATGAAGATCAAATAGTTGTTAAGCAGGACGGTCTAGCGTATAATAAAGAATCAGACAGCATTTTTTCAGGAGATGTATTAGATAAATATGGAGAACTAGTAGGTATATATAAAAAAGGGCTTAAAGATGGCGATTGGTTTGAGGTAGATATTCAAAAAGGTACACAAAAAAAAGCTAAATATATTAAGGGTGTTCCAGAGGGTGAACAGGTGACATATTTATTTCCAGGACCTAGAGAAAAAAACAAAAGATTAGAATATATTAAATACGAAGATGGGAAAATTGTTGGTACTTGGACGACCTGGAGTAAAGATAGTGAGGGGAGACTGATTACTAGAGGAGAAATCACCTTTGAAGACGGTGCAGGTAGATGGAAAGAAAGAGACCCTAATACGCGAGCAATGATAAAAGCTGGAAATTATAAAAACTGGGAAAAATCGGGATTATGGAAAAGTTGGGACCCAGAAGGAGTGTTGGTAAGCGAGGGCGAATACTCTGAAGGAAAAAAAATTGATACATGGATTTGGTACGAGGGTGGAAAAGATACGGGATGGAAAGAAAATTATCTGAACGGACTTTTAAACGGACCCTTTCACAATCTATCCCCATATTCATTGAACCGAGGAAAAGGAGCTTATAGGGAGGGTGTTAAAACCGGTGATTGGAAAGAATATTTCACAATGAATGAAGGTTCTTTGGCTCTTAAAAAAACTGGGTCATACCAATTCGGAAAAAAAGAAGGTGTATGGGCGCATTATAAAAAAGAAGATAATAGTATTATAGAGTCAAATATTATGAAATCAAGAAAAATTGCATCTGGCCCATACGAGCAAGATGTAAAAACCGGAGAATGGATTGAGGGACCGGATATTGATTTTGGCTCTCGTTTCTATGGAAGAGGGCAATACAAAAACAATAAAAAAACCGGAGTATGGAACTATGTTGCGCCCCAGGAAAATCCCACTATAAGTGGAAGCTTTAAAGAGGGAGAGCCGTTCGGAGTTTGGAAAGCAAGATATAATAAAAAGAACTATGAAGGCACTTTAAAAGAATTAATGAACAAAGTTCCAAAGCTCAACGAATATAAGTTTTAACATAAGGTTATATTGAGAAAAGCTTTAATTGGAATCAACCCCTATGATTTTCAGAGGAAGGGCTCTACCTGGAACGCCACAAAACAGGCATATTATCAGGCTGTTTGGAATGTCGATGCGTGTCCAGTAACGCTCAACCATACGAAAGATTTAGATCAGTTAGAGTCTTTAGTATCAAACCTTGACGGATTGTTGATGGTGGGTGGCCCAGATATTCCTGCAAATAAGTATTTATCAACTAACCCACATTTATTAGATGAAGACGTCATGTCAGAGAGTAGGGAAAGCTTCGACAGAGCGCTTTTTTTAGAGGGAATGAAGCAAGACAAAAAAATTCTAGCAATATGTGCAGGCGTTCAACATGTCAATATCATATACGGCGGAAATCTCTTAGAAGATATCCCAACATTGGTTAAAAATCACATTGATCATGGGGTGTTCAACGGAGAGGCCAGCACCCACCCTATTACTATTACTAATCAAAATTCAACACTCGCAAAAATTATCAACAAAAAGACAATAGACGTCAAAAGCAGCCACCACCAGTGTATTAATGTTTTGGGAAAAAATGTCGTCGTCACAGCAACAGCACAGGACGGCATAACTGAAGCGATAGAAATTAAAGACAGGGAAAACTTTATAGGCGTACAGTGGCACCCAGAAATAATGTTAAATAACGAAGAAATGACCCAATTATTTTCTTGGTTATGTAGCAAAACATGATTTGATTGGGTTAAGCAATACTATTTTATTTTTGGATTATTAAACGGATACTCCGCTTCTACGTTCATCACCAACAGAGTCAAACGAGCTACAAGCATTCACACCCCCAAAATACATATTCTTCTCTCCCCAGATGACAACATTTTCTGTTTTATATTCCGGGTGGCTATAGCTTGGTTCGCAGTGTAAAGTATCTTCCTCGAGATGAATTCTTGATTTCGAAATAGACTCCTTCAATGACATTTCGTTATTAAGCAAATTGCTGATTACAGAGATGGTGGCAGAAATGATTCTACTGCTCCCAGCAGAACCTAATGTAGTTAGGTTGTTATTCTTATCAACAATTAGTGTTGGACAAATATTGCTTGGTATTCTTTGTTGAGATTTCCAATTATGAAACCCATTAATGTTTAAATGTTTTTCACCTAACATGTTATTAGGCATAATTCCAGTTCCCGGCACTGTAAAACCAGCGCCAACCCCATTTGTTGTTGTAACAGAAGCAACATTATTTTCTTTATCAATAATACTAAGGTGCGTTGTAGATCCAATCATATCTTTATCTTTGAATTTTTTCATTTTATGTAAAGCAGCCTCTATATCCTTTTTAGAAACAAAATCCAAACCGCTTAGTTGCTTAAGGCCTTCATTGATAAGTGCACCACCGGTAGAGGGCTCTGGATTCATAAAAATATTATGACCGCGATACTTTAACTCAAGAGGAATTCTTTTCTTGGGAGTATACCCTTGAAGATCTTTTAGTTCAATAATACCGCCCTCTTTAAATGAGTTGTAAAAAAGAGGACAAACTTCATGCCTATAAAATGCTGCTGCATCTTCATAAAGAAATTGCTCTAAAAACGACGAAAAGTCTGCATTAAAAAATAAATCCCCCTCTTTTAACAAAGATCCACCTTTTGTAAAAAGAGATTCTAGTAATTTAGAAGAAGATATTATGGGGGACAATACTTCTGATAAATATTCTTGGTTTTTTGATACTAAACACCCTTTTTTTGCAAGATCAATAGCTTGTTCAACCAAAACAGAAAAAGGTAAAGAACCATAGTCTTTATGTATTTGAATTAATCCAGGGAGTGTACCCGGTATACCCACAGACCCAGCACCAATATTAAATTCTTGTTTTGTGTTGCCAAAATTGGCATTGATGGATTTAAAATCGTTTACCTTTGAAGGGTCGATAGGCGGCGTTTCCACAAAGAAATCTATTATGTCCACAGAGAAACCATTCTTTTTTACTAGCATTGCACCACCGCTCGCAGCACCAGTATACAAATATTCACAAGACATGGACGCAAAAACACCGGCTATTGCAGCATCAAAGGCATTACCACCTTCTTTTAAAATATTGCTTGCAGACTCAACTGTATCTTTATGACCGCCAGCAATTTTGAAACTATCTATCATATTTTTTTTGTCTTTACCTTTAGCGAAACGGGTTATAACATTGACTTTAGCACTAGGTAAATTTATGTCCATATTTCAAATATTAACATCTTCAATTGGAAGAAAAATTTTAATGGCAATAACAGGATTATTGCTATCTTTCTTTATGGCATTCCATCTATTTGGGAACCTTTTTCTCTTTGTGAGCGAAGCTGCGTTCAACGGATATGTTGAAAAACTCCACAAGCTGGGGTTCTTAATTAGAATAGCGGAATTCTTTTTATTGGCTTTTGTTTTAAGCCATGCATATAGTGGAATATTATTATGGTGGAAAAATAGAAAAGCCAAAAAAAATATAGACTCATACAGTAAAGAGAATACTTCCTCATCTGCTAGGTATGCAGCATTCACCGGCAGCTTTATTTTTATATTTCTAGTAACACACTGGGCTACCTTCTGGTATAAATTTAATTTTGATATGCAAGGAATGAGCTATTATGAGGTTGTTTTGGGTGATGAAGTAGGATTTGCAAACCCATTTTTTTCAGTTTTCTATATTGTTGCTATTGCATTGCTTGGATACCATCTTAAGCATGGATTTTCTTCTGCCGGGCAAACACTTGGTATTGTAGGAACAGAATATGAAAAATTGTATAATAATTTATCCATCATATTTTGGTTTTGGATTCCACTTGGGTTTATTTCCATACCACTGTGGTTTGGTTTTATCGTAAGGCTTATATAAATATGAATGATTTTAAACTTAACTCAAATGCTCCGAATGGAGAGCTTCACACTAAGTGGGAAGATTATAAAAAAACACTTAATAAACTTACTCCTGAAGAGGCAAACAAGTATAAAGTGATCATTATTGGTACTGGTTTAGCAGGAGCGTCTGCCGCAGCAACATTAGCAGAAAAAGGGTTTAACATTCACGCTTTCTCATATCACGAGTCTCCTAGAAGAGCACATAGTATTGCAGCTCAGGGTGGTATCAATGCAGCAAAAAACTACAAGCAAGATGGTGATAGTGTGATGCGACTTTTTTATGATACAATTAAAGGTGGAGATTTTAGATCGAGAGAAGACAATGTTTATCGTCTTGCAGAGCTGAGCGTTAATATTATTGATCAATGCGTAGCACAAGGGGTCCCTTTTGCAAGAGAGTACGGTGGATTATTAGACAATAGATCTTTTGGTGGAGTACAAGTTTCACGTACATTTTATGCCAGAGGACAAACTGGACAACAATTATTATTGGGAGCATACTCTGCCTTAAGCAGACAAACGAATGCAGGAAAAGTAACCTTTTACCCCAGACATGACATGTTAGATATTGTCACCGTTGATGGAAAAGCAAAGGGTATTGTGACAAGAAATTTATTAAACGGTAAAATTGAATCACATTCAGCCGATGTTGTAATCCTTGCAACCGGGGGATACTCTAATGTGTACTATCTATCAACAAACGCTATGGCTAGCAATGTAACAGCAAATTGGAGAGCACATAGAAAGGGAGCGTTGTTTGCAAACCCAAGTTTTACTCAAATACATCCAACCTGTATTCCTGTAAAAAATGATTTTCAATCTAAACTTACCTTAATGAGCGAAAGCTTAAGAAACGACGGAAGAGTTTGGGTGCCAAAGAAAAAGAATGATACTAGAAAAGCGGTAGACATCCCAGAAGAAGAAAGAGATTATTATTTAGAGAGAATATATCCAGCATTTGGTAATCTTGTACCGAGAGATGTTGCTAGTAGAAGAGCAAAGGAAGTTTGTGATAACGGTCAAGGAGTAGGTAATACAGGGGTGGCTGTTTATCTTGATTTTAAAAAAGCTATTAAAGAGAAGGGCGAGCAGTTCATTAAAGAAAAATATGGAAATTTATTTGATATGTATCAAAACATTACAGACGAAAATCCATATAAAACACCAATGAAAATATATCCAGCAGTTCACTATACAATGGGAGGGTTGTGGGTAGACTATAACCTTATGACTACTATTCCAGGCCTCTTCTCTATTGGAGAAAGTAATTTTTCAGACCATGGCGCAAACCGTTTAGGAGCAAGCGCACTTATGCAGGGGCTAGCAGACGGTTATTTTGTAGCACCCCACACAATAATGGATTATTTAGCTACTGAAAATCCAGACTTTTCCAACAAGACAGATCAAAAAGAATTTGTAGCAGCTGTTGAAGAAACAGAAAAAGACATCGAAGATATTATGTCTATCAAAGGAGATTTAGTGGTAGATGAGGTGCATAGAGAGCTTGGTAAGGTAGTTTGGGATAAGGTTGGAATGGCAAGAGATAAAAAAGGCCTTAATCACGCCATTGATTCTATTCCAAAAATTAAAGAAAAATTTTGGAAAAATGTATCTATTCCAGGCAGTGATAAGGACATGAATCAAGAGCTAGAAAAAGCGCTAAGATTAAAAGATTTTATAGAGCTTGCAGAGCTAATGGCACACGATGCTTTAGATAGAAATGAATCTTGTGGAGCACACTTTAGAGAAGAATATCAAACACCTGAGAATGAAGCAGAAAGAAATGATAAAGATTTTAAATATGTTGCAGCTTGGGGATACAATAAAAATGGTAAGCCAAGTCTTTTTAAAGAAGAGTTAAAGTATAAGAACGTAAAATTAAAAACCAGAAGTTATAAATAATGAATATCAATTTAAAAATTTGGAGACAATCATCAGATAAAAAAGACGGCAAGCTCCACGACTATAGACTAGAAAACGTCGATCCAAATATTTCTTTCTTAGAAATGTTAGATATTCTAAATAATAAACTAGTTAAAGAAAAAAAGGACCCCGTCGCTTTTGATCATGACTGTAGAGAAGGAATATGCGGTTCATGTGGGTTTATGATAAACGGAAGGCCGCATGGCCCCCAAAAAGCTACAACTGTTTGCCAGTTACATATGAGATCTTTCAAGGACGAAGATGATATTTTATTAGAACCATTTAGAGCAAAATCATTTGGTGTGATTAAAGACCTTTCTGTAGATAGAAAATCTTTTGACCGTATTATTTCTTCATCAGGCTTTGTGTCTGTTGATACGGGAGAGGCGGGAGAAGCAAATTATATCCCAATCGAAAAAAACAATGCAGACGAAGCATTCTTATCGGCGGCATGCATTGGTTGTGGTGCTTGCGTTGCAGCATGTAAAAACTCATCAGCCATGCTTTTTACTTCAGCAAAAGTATCACACTTAGCTCTTTTACCGCAAGGAGAAATAGAACAAGCAGATAGGGTAAATAAGATGGTTGCAACCATGGACGCTGAAGGTTTCGGGGCATGTACTAACACTGGAGCATGTTCAGCAGAGTGCCCAAAAGAAATATCACAGACAAATATAGCCCGGTTAAATAGAGAATTTGTTAAAGCTCAACTTGGTAGCTTTATTAAGAAAAAATAGGATTATTTTGAAAAATTTTACTATACAAAAAGATAATAATGAGAATGTAGAAGTAAGAAATATCTATTGTATTGGGCGAAACTATAGTGAGCACGCTGAAGAGCTGGGAAATGCTCAACCAACAGAACCATTCTTTTTTCAAAAATCAATTCCATCACTAAATACAACAGAAGAAATATGTATACCCCAACACAGAAGAATAGAATATGAAGTAGAGATTGTTCTTTTGGTGGGTAAGGATGGAGTAGGAACATCCTTAGAAGACTCACTATCATTTATTGATGGATATGCAATAGGGATTGATTTAACGGATAGAGAATATCAGAATCAGCTTAAAAGCAAAAAATTGCCCTGGCTTTTATCTAAGTCCTTTTCAGGTTCGGCAGTTGTTTCAAACTTTTCATCAAAACCTATTAACGATGATTTTTGGTTGAATCTTAATAGCACTAGAAAACAGCAAGGAAATTTTGAACAAATGACTTTTTCTTATGCAGAACAAATTTATTTTTTATCTAACAAAATTCCACTGATGAAGGGTGATCTAATTTTTACTGGAACTCCCAAAGGAATAGGTAGTCTACAAACAAAAGATAAGATTGAAATTGGCTTTGGAAATAAAACCGTAAAAACTATTACAGTTAGTTCTGCAAAGTAAAGTTGATTGGAATTGTAATCCACACACCAACTTTAGTTTCTCTCTGTTTAGCTGGCCTAAATCTTGTTTTTCTAAGGGCTGCAATAGCTGATTCATTTAAACCAGTGTTTGGAATACCTTTTAGAATAATTGTTTCTGTCACTTTCCCTTTTTTGTCAATAAAGCACTGAACAATAACCTGTCCCTCAATTCCCGCTTCTTGCGCAATGTCTGGATATACTGGTCTAATAGGCATCAACGGTACAGGCGCTTTATCATAAGGAATAAACTTAACTTGTGGACCTGAAGGGGGAGGAGGTGGTGCGTCCCACGCATCAAAATTATCCAAATCAGTTTCCTCGATTGTTAAATCATCTGCAAGATCATCATCTTCTGACTCTACCGGTATAGATGGTCTGGCAGGAGGTGGAGGCGTTTCAAATTGTTGTGTTTCCGGTATTTCAATATTTTCAATAATTATTTGGCCCTCTGTTTCGATATCAATGTCATTTTCGAAACGTTGTAAGCTATAAAATCCTAGCAGCATAAAAACACAACCGAATAAAACACCTATCCTTAAAACAGAAGAATACTTTTGTTTTAAAGTATCGTTCGCAAGGTTTGCACGATTTAATAAAAAATTAACAGTCCAAGAAATAGGGCTAATCTTTGAAAAGAATTTTTTTATATCGTCAACATTCATTAATTAGGCACCTTTACTTTTGTTGAATAGTTGAGCTTTAGTGCATCAGCTTTTCTAAGTTCGTTATGTACACCAGAAATCACTTCCATACGGGCAGCTTGGTCTGCTTTTAGAGATACCGTTAACTGTGGGTCAGCAGCTCTTTTTTCGTACATAATATGGCGAACATCATCATTATTAAATAACTTATCTTCAATAGAAATTAAACCATCTTTTGATACCCATATATCAGATGTATGTCTTTTAGATTCTAGTTTTTCAATACGCTCTGCTTTTGGTAAAGACACCGGTAATCCTGAATATTCTCTTAATACAGTTGTTACCATAAAGAAAATAAGCAGCATAAAAATGATATCCGGCATTGAGGAGGTTGATATTTTTGATTCTACACCAGATTTTCTTCTAAACTTCATTCTGTCTCCGCGATTGATATACGAGTAGCTTTCGCTAATTTCAGCTGATCTAACACTTCAATATATACATCGTATTGTGCTTTTTCATGAGCTTTTACTGAAACAATTAATTTATCGTTTTCCCTGAGCTCTTCTTTTACTCTACGGCTTAAATCCTTTAATTCTACAGGTTCGCCGCCTAACAAAACAGCGCCAGAAGAACTAATTAAGCAATTAAGAATATTCTTCTTATTGATTTCTAGTTCTTGTCCTTCAGCTGGTAAAATAATTCCAAGTCCTTTATCCATATCTATGGTAGTAGTGACTAAGAAAAACACCAATAGTAAAAAGGCAATATCCGCCATCCCACCTTCAGGGATAGCTCCAGTTCTAGCTTTTCTCTCTCTTATAGCCATCTAAACTATTTAGCGTCTCTTAAGAGATCTGTTAATTCAATTGATCTTTCTTCCATATCTAAAACCATTCCATCAATCATAGAAGAGAAGAAATTTTGACAGATTTGAATAATCATAGCAACAATTAGTCCAAAGGCTGTTGTTAACAATGCTTGAGAAATACCCACAGCTACTACTGCTGGAGAAATATCATTTGCTGCTGCAATCGCATCAAATGCAAAAATCATACCAGCTACAGTTCCTGTGAATCCCATCATTGGAGCAATAGCAATAATTGCTGTTAACCAACCCATATTCTTTTCTAGGAAAGCCATTTCAAGAGATCCAGCATTCTCGATTGCTTTTTCTACTCTATCACTACCTTTTCCAACTCTAGATAAACCAGCTTCACAAATATTTGATACTGGACCATCATGATCCGCACAAACACCTAAAGCTTTTTTTGTACCACCAGATTTGAGTGATTGTCTTAATGCATCCATAAAGCCTTCAGAATCTGCCTGAGATTGATTTAGTGAATATGCACGCTCTCCGACTAATCCTAAGCCTGCTAATAAAAGTAACAAAATTGGCCACATGAACGGACCACCTTCTAAAAATAATTCTACCATTTAAATCCTCCTAATGTGTTAAATGTTCAAAAACTTAGCCTATAACATATGCAAAGTCAATAATCTAGAAAATATTTATAATAGACGTAAAACAGCCTCTTCGATATCTTTATTTAAGCTATATTTAAGTCTAAGAGCATAAATAGGAATTACTATCTCACCCTGAAAACTTATTAATTTTACCCAATCCTTTTCTGTGCACACAATACCCTTTATATTATATTTTTTTATATTATCTATAATTGTATTCACATCCTTTTTCGTGAAATTATAATGATCAGAATATATTAAATCTTTTAAAGGGTTGATATTTAGTGATTTTAAGCTATTATGAAAGCTTTCTGGCTTTCCAATTGCACATATAGACAATAAGTTATTTATTTTTGATAAATTTTTGACGTTCATATTAGTATTTTTTATAGAACACAATAGCTCATCTTGAAATTTGGTGTTAAGAGCATGAACATATTTTGTTGATTTTTTTTCATTATATAAGTTTGCTTTGGTTGTAACTACCATGCCAGCCCTTTTAATATTATAAAATGGCTCCCTTAATAAGCCCCATGGAAATGTTTTTTGATTCTTTTTTAATAGTTCGTCTGGAGCTAACAGAACAATATCAATGTCGCGAGAAATTTTACGATGTTGAAAAGCGTCATCTAGAACAATAATGTCGCACCCCATTTTTGCAAGAGTTTGAGCAGCAAAAATTTTATTTTTCGATACATAAATAGGTACAGAAGAAGCCAGATTATTTTTTAAAACTAAAGTTTCATCTCCACAATCTTCCCAAGATTGCTTATCAAGCAAAAAACTATCATGATTATTTTTTCTGCCATACCCCCTTGTTGCCACCCCAACAGAAAAACCATTTTCACATAAAAAATTAGATAATGCTATAGTAAAAGGAGTTTTACCTGATCCACCAAGAGAAATATTGCCAACGCTAATAACCTTACCGTTTACAACGGTTGGCTCTAGCAGCTTATTATCATAAAAAAAGTTTTTTATTTTGATAAATAAAAGATGTATCGGGAAAAAAAATAAAACAATAGATAAAATTTTATACACCTGAAGATGCCTTTTCATCAGTTAAATGAAGAGATTTTTTAACAACACCTAAACATTCATCAATCGATTGCTCTTTATTAAAGTATAGAGGATTTCCAATAACCAGCTTTGTTTTGCTGAAAGGTTTACCTACATAAAAAGTATGCCAATTTTTGAACTCCCAGTTTTTTGCTACGTGACCAATAACTGGTATAATAGGTACCCCACTTTCTATTGCTAAGCGTACCGCACCAGCTTTGGGAACATGCTCAGGACCAGTTGGACCATCTGGAGTAATAATGAGTTGAACAGAAGGATTTTTGAGCAACTCTACCATCTCTTGATAAGCCTCGCTTCCACCTTTTCCGCTTGAACCTCTTACAAGCTTATAACCCATTTTTGTAGCTACATCGGCAATTAAGCTACCATCTTTGCTTTTACTTGCAAGACCAATATAATTTTTGTTCGCAAAATATTTAAAAACAGACAAAACTTTCCCATGCCACGTAACCAAAATAAAAGATCGCTTTTTGTTTATTAATTCAGTGATATTTTTTTCTCCCAAGACCTCCCATTTGTTAAAACCATAAAGGAATTGAATCATAAGTTTTAGCATAAATATTTTGATTTTATATCTCATAATTTATTGTATAATTTTTTTTGCAGCCTCATGGTAAGGGCTTGTTTTTGATTCTAATGAATCTATAAGTACAGCATAATCCTTTTTTATAGTTTTTTTACCATCTTCCGATAGTAAATAAATAATTTCCCCCATTATATTGTCAGCACTCATATCACCTTGTAACAATTCTTTAACTACCTTTTTTTCGCTAATTAGATTTACTAAAGATAAATATTTGACGGATGACATTCTTTGAGCCAAGAACCATGTGATTGAAGACAATTGATAGCACACAACCATTGGACAGCCGAGAATTGCTGTTTCAAGAGTTGCTGTGCCTGAACATACAATTGCAGCATCTGCAATAGATAAAATTTCATGATGATTATTTTTGGTGGATATAACATGATTAGGAATATTGTTAATATCAACATTTGGCGCCTCTAGCAATATGGGCATTATACTATAAGATGAATTTTTTTGCATAAGATTTAGTGTCTTTAAAAAAATAGGCCAATGTTTCTGAATTTCAGACTTTCTGCTTCCCGGCATTAAAACCACAATTTTATCATTTGGCGAAATATTATATTTTGTAAGTAAAGCATCTTTATCTGACTTAACATTTTTAAGACCTATTAATGGGTTACCAACATACGAAATATTAATATCTCGTTTTTTAAACCAATTTTTCTCTAAAGGAATGATGCTAATGCGCTTATCAGTATTTTTTTCTAAAATTTTTGCTCGAGAACTTCTCCAAGCCCAAACCTGCGGTAAGATAAAATAAGAAACCTCAATCCCCAGATTAGATATTTTTTCTGCCATTTTTAAATTAAATCCAGGGTAGTCAATAAGAATAACCTTTTCAGGCCTTACCTTTTTAATCATAGACAAAGTTTTATTAAAAATTTTTTTAATTCTGGGGTAATGTTTTAGTACCTCAACAAGGCCAATAACATTAAGATTTTTAATATGTTCGATTGGCATTAATCCTTGTTGGATCATTTTTTCACCACCAATTCCCAAGAATTCGTAATTATTATTCAAATTTTTTAACGCCTTTATAAGCTCAGCGCCATGTAAATCACCTGAATCTTCTCCAGCAATAACAACTATTTTTTTATGTGCCATTACCAATAATTTTATTTTCAATATCTAGAGCAATTTCTAGCGCCTGCAACCCTTGTTTTCCATCAACTTTTGGAGCATTCCGACTGTTTATAGATTTAATGAAATCATTTATTTCAGCTAAAAGTGCATCTTGTTTTTCTGGTATTATTTTTTCATAAAATAAATTTTTTGCACCGCTGGCTGTATCAATAGCCCTTTCTATGCACTTATCAGAAAATGTAGAGGTTTTTTCAAGACCATATACCTCAATTTGAGGAATCATAAGATCTGTAATCGTGTAAAGATTGTTTTGATATGTTCGAATTTTTCTAACATAGTTTTGAGCAATTCTGCTTGACTTTAAGTTTGCAACAACACCATTTCCAAACTTAATATGTGCATGAGCAAGATCTACTGTTTCACTCATCATTTTAGCGCCACTTGCATGAATATCTACAATATTTGAATCCACCATAGACATAATTAGATCAATATCATGGACCATCAAATCCAAAACTACTGGCACCTCAGTTCCCCTTGCCTGGAAAGGAGCCAATCGTTCTATTTCTATATAATGAGGTTCAGAAACAATATCCTTAAGCTTGTTAATAGTGGGGTTAAACCTTTCAATGTGGCCTACCTGAACAATACATTTTTTAGAAAGTGCCAATTCAATGATTTCAGTAGCCTGCGTCGTGTTACTTGTTATAGGCTTTTCAATAAAGATGTCTTTATTGTTTTGCAAACACATGATAGCAATTTCATGATGAAAATTAGTAGGCGTAACAATGTGTAATGCATCAGAAATAGATATTAGATCATCCATATCCTCAAAATTTTTTACTGAGAATTCTTTTGCTACGCTAGCAGCGCTCTTTTGATTAGTATCGAAAAAGCCAACGAAATCAATGCTGGCGTGTTTAGATAAATGATTAATATGGTATTTACCTAAATGTCCTGCACCTATAACACCAATCTTTATTTTTTTTTGCATCATTGTCCTTTAATAAAATATGCTACATCACCTTCTTGCATAATATAATCTCTCCCAACATTTTTCACCAAACCCAATGTTTTTAATTCTTTAATATTGTCTTGGTGTTTAATGGCATCATCAAAAGTATAAATCTCTGCTTTTATAAATTTTGTCGCAAAATCTGTATGAATTTCGGCAGCAGCATCTACTGCACACTCACCTTTATTAATCGTCCAGCCGCGCACTTCTATTTCACCGCATGTAAAAAATGTTTGAAGACCAAGAGTATTATAGGCCTCTTTTATTAATGTGCTTAATCCAGTTTCTTTTAAATTATAGTCTTCCAAAATTATCATTTTTTCGTCTTCATCAAAATCTGCCATTTCAGACTCTAATTTCCCATTGATTGTTACAAAAGATGAAAGGTTATTAGCGGCAATCTGTTTAGCTTTAGAAAGTTGATCTGTATCAATAGAATGATCATCTACATTAGCTACATAGATCATCGGTTTATCAGTTAAAAGAAATAAGTTTTTAATAACATCATTCTGTTTTGAGTCCCTTTCAAATGACCTTGCAGCTAACCCTTCATTTAGGTGAGCTAGAAGACCAGTGAGAGCAGACTCAGCTATTTTACCTTCCGGTTTATTAGCATTCAGTATTTTTTGATTTTTTTCTAAAGACTTTTCTACGGTTTTCATATCAGCTAAGACTAACTCTGTATTAATGATTTCCATATCATCAAGTGGATCAAGACGATTTTCAACGTGAGTAATGTTTTTATCAGAGAAAAACCTAACTACTTGAATAATAACTTTCACAGATCGAATTTGAGATAAAAATTGATTTCCAAGGCCTTCTCCTTGGTGCGCATTTTTTACTAGCCCAGCAATATCAATAAACTCTATTGTATTATAAATGGTTTTTTCTGGGTTAAAAATTTTTGATAAATCATCGAGTCTGGTGTCAGGAACTTCAACAATACCAGTGTTTGGCTCTATTGTACAAAAAGGGTAGTTTTCTGCTGCAATATTATTTTTGCTTAGCGCATTAAACAGGGTTGATTTCCCCACATTTGGCAATCCTACAAATCCGCAATTTAATTTCATTGTGAGAATATAATACTTAATTGAATTAGTATTTATTAAATTGAATTTCTATGATAAAACAATGGGCAATCATTTTAGGGTGTTCTACAGGACACGGAGCTGCAACCGCACTAGCGTTAGCTAAGGAAGGGTATGGCATTATTGGATTTCATCTAGATCGAGGTCCTATAAAGAAAGAAGCAGAGAAACTAAAAAAAGAAATACAAAAAATAAATGGAGGACATGCACATTTTTGGAATGAGAATGCAGCAGACAAAGAAGTTATGTCTAAGCATATAGAAGAAATTGCTTCAATCACCAAAAATCAATCAATTAAGCTATTGATGCATTCTATTGCTTTTGGTAGCACAACAAATTTTTTTGAGCCAACACCAGTAAGGCAAAGACAAATGGATATGACACAACATGTGATGGCGCACTGTCTTATCTATTGGACTCAAATATTACTTGAACACAATCTTTTATCAAAAGGATCAAGAATTCTTGGTCTTACTAGCGAAGGTAGTTATAAAGCAATGGAAGGGTATGGTCCTGTTGGTGTAGCAAAGGCATCACTTGAAGCTGTTGTAAGACAAATAGGTTGGGAACTTGGGTCTCAAGGAATTACTGCAAATACTATACAAGCCGGTATTACTCCAACTAGAGCGCTAACAAAGATTTCCGATAATTGGGAAGAATGGGTAGAAAAAACGGTAGAAAGAAATCCTATGGGACGAACGACCACCCCGGAAGATGTAGCAGGATTAGTAAGTTTGTTACTGTCCGATAAAGCAGACTTTGTGAATTGCTCGACTATTTTTTGTGATGGCGGCGAACATCGCTCATTATAAGGCTTAAACCTTGTTTTATTAATCCCCAACCATTTACAATAAGTTGCATACCGTTTGTGCCTTTAGTCACTTTCCTTTTTTTAACGTCACGCATTACTCTTTTTAATCCAGATATCAAGATACACCTCCAACGCCCGTTATATTTAATTGGTCTAGACCAAAACTTTTAATGAGACTTCCCCAAATTAATTTTGGACTCGTATTAAAAATCTGTTCTGTATTGTTGTAGACTAACCAGTCACCTCTTTGAATTTCATTTTGTAATTGATTTGTATCCCAAGCTGCATGACCAAAAATTAATTTTGTGTTTTTGGGATTTTTGTCATCAAACAAAATTTTTTGTATTAAATCAAGATCATTGGAAAGTTTAATTTTTTCTGATATATCAAATAAAACATTTGAATTATCTTTTTCGCTCAAAACACAGGCTTCATGCAACATTACGGGGCCTCCAAAGTAAATTTTTTCAGATTCTGAAATAAGATCTTTAAAAAATTTATTTTTCAAACCAGCTCCTACAACCTTCATTTGACTGATAGGTTTATTAATAATTAAACCCAAAACGCCATCATCATTATCTTCACAAAGAAGAACAACACTCTCTGCAAAATATGGATCTGCCATATTGGGCATGGCAACTAGAAGTTTATTTTTTAGGTTATTCATTTTATTTTTACATAAACATAAATGTTTTTTTGAATCATTTCTATAGTTAAGTAAGTTATATGCTAAGTTTTTTTTAAAAAAAATGCAAATATGAAAAATAAACTACTCATTAGAGGTGCCCGACAGCACAACCTTAAAGATGTTAATGTCGATATTGAGAAGAACAAGCTTGTTGTTATCACTGGCCCATCTGGCTCTGGTAAATCTTCGCTCGCATTTGATACAATATATGCAGAAGGTCAAAGAAGGTATGTAGAGTCTCTTTCAGCTTACGCACGACAATTCCTAGATTTAATGGAAAAGCCAGATGTTGATACAATTGAAGGGCTATCTCCAGCTATATCAATTGAACAAAAAACCGGGTCACGTAATCCAAGATCCACGGTCGGTACAATCACAGAAATACATGATTATTTAAGACTGTTATATGCAAGTATAGGTAAGCCGCATTGCTGGGAATGTAATCGGGAGATTAACAGGCAAACGCCAGAGCAAATAGTTGACCAAATTTTAAAATTACACCTTGATGACAAAGCATACATTTTATCACCTGTAATTCAAGGTCGTAAAGGTGAGCATAAAAGTGTTATCGATGATATAAAGAAAAAGGGATTTTTGAGAGCTAGGATTGATAAAAAAATTGTTTCTTTAAGAAAGCCGGAAGCGCTAGAAAAAAATAAAAACCATGATATAGATGTTTTAATTGATAGAGTGGTTATAAATAAAGACGTTAAATCTCGTTTATTAGAATCAGTTGAGCTAGCCCTAAAAATGGGCGGTGGCATTTGTATTATAAGTATTAACGGAAAAGAAGATTTTATGTTTAGCGAGCACTTTGCTTGTGCATATCATCCATATATAATGTTATCTGATTTAAAGCCAAGAATGTTTTCATTCAATTCTCCATATGGCGCATGTCAACAATGTGATGGCTTGGGATATATTACAGAAATTGATCCAGAATTGGTTGTACCGAATAACAAAAAATCACTAATTCAAGAAGCAATTCGACCGATTGGAAGTCAACCAAAAGGTTTTCATGGCAATAAATTAAGAGCTTTAGCTAGAAAACATCCCCTATCTTTTTCTAAGCCGTGGAATCAATTAAGCAAAGAAGTAAGAACAATTATTTTATATGGTCTCAAAGGGCATAATCTGGACATTGATTTTAAAAATAAAAAGTGGTCTGGTACTTATACCGGAGAATGGGAAGGAGTAATACCAGAGCTGCAAAGGCGTTACAAGCAAACACAATCTTATGGAATTCGTCGTTGGATTGAAGGTTTTATGAGTACAAGAAAGTGTGACGGTTGTAAAGGTAAAAGATTAAAAGAATCTTCAATGCATGTGAAAATAGATGCAGAAAATATTGGAGATTTATGTTCAAAAAATATAGAAGATGCACTCCAATTTTTTGAAGAGTTTGAAATCTCTAAAAGTGATCATGATATAGCAGATGGTATTTTAAAGGAAGTAAAAAAGAGATTAAACTTCTTAATTAATGTTGGTCTTAGCTACTTAACTTTAGATAGAGCTTCACGAACCTTATCTGGCGGAGAAGCACAAAGAATTAGGCTTGCATCCCAGGTAGGATCTCAGCTTACTGGAGTACTTTATGTCTTAGATGAACCCTCAATTGGTCTGCACCCAAGAGACAATGATAGGCTCATTCAAACACTACAATCATTAAAAGATATTGGGAATACAGTTATTGTAGTTGAACACGACCTAAACACAATGGAATCTGCAGATCAAATTATTGATATGGGCCCTAAGGCTGGAGCAAATGGAGGCGAGGTCGTTTTTTCTGGTACATTAAAACAAATTTTATCTAATAAGAAATCACTAACAGGAAAATACTTATCCGGAAAGAAATATATTCCTTTACCTGACTATAGAACAGTCACATTTGATCATTTTACAATTCAAGGAGCAGAAGGCAATAATTTAAAGAAAATTGATGTGAGCTTTCCATATGATCGGTTGATAGCAGTAACAGGAGTATCTGGAAGTGGAAAAAGTTCGCTTATAAACCAAACTCTCTACCCAGCTTTATCTAATTTGGTAAATTTTGGAGTTAAGGACATGCTTCCTTTTAAAAATTTATTAAGAGCGGATAGAGTTGAAAGAGTGGTCAATGTGGATCAAAAGCCAATTGGGAAAACTCCTAGGTCTAATCCAGCAACTTATACGGGAATTTTTACTCATATTAGAGATCTATTTTCCCAGACAAGAGAAGCTAAATTAAGAGGATACAAATTAGGAAGATTTTCATTTAATGTTAAAGGCGGAAGATGTGAAAAGTGTCAAGGAGCAGGAATTATTAAAATTGAAATGAATTTTTTACCGGATGTATATGTTAATTGTGAAGATTGTAATGGAAAAAGGTATAATAGTGAAACATTGCAAATCGAATATAAAGGTTTAAATATTGCTGATGTATTAGCTCTATCTGTGGATGAGGCTAGAGTATTTTTCAAAAACATTTTTTCTATAAAGAAGCGTCTTGATACGCTACATGACGTTGGGTTGGGCTATATTAAACTTGGTCAACAAGCAACAACATTATCTGGGGGTGAAGCTCAACGCATTAAACTTTCTACAGAGCTCTCAAAAAATAATACTAAAAATACAGTTTACTTTTTAGATGAACCGACTACTGGACTACATGTAGATGATATCCAAATGCTAATGTTAGTATTACAAAAATTAGTTGATCAAGGGAATACAGTTATTGTTATAGAACATAATTTAGATGTTATAAAATGTGCAGACTGGATTATTGATCTTGGCCCAGAAGGTGGAGAGGGCGGTGGAAAGATGATAGCACAAGGCACAGTTTTTGATATTTCAGAAAATAAAAAGTCTATTACAGGAAAGTTTTTACAAAAAGTATTAAAATAAATTTTTGGATAACCATGTTTCTCTAATTATCTTAGTGTATAGTGGATAGTGAAGAAAAAATAGTTATTTCGTCGAAAGAAGAGCGTAATTTTGACAAACAAATTAGACCAAACTTGTTTGATGAGTTTGTTGGACAAGACGCTTTAGTACACTCCTTAAAAACCTACATATTAGCAGCAAAAGAGCGCGAGGAGGCCCTAGACCATATTCTTTTATATGGCCCTCCTGGTTTAGGTAAAACTACGCTATCTAATATTATTGCAGCAGAGCTAGGGCAAGGATTTTATGGATCTTCTGGCCCAGTTATCTCTATACCGGGAGACCTATCTGGTATGTTAACAAACCTGCAAAGTTGTGACGTATTATTTATTGATGAAATCCATAGAATGAATACATCAGTAGAAGAATATTTATACTCCGCTATGGAAGACTATAAGATTGATATTCTAATTGATTCAGGTCCCAATGCTAGAACCGTAAGAATAGACTTAGAGCCATTTACTTTAGTGGGAGCTACTACAAGATTAGGAAATATCTCTACTCCCATGCGAGATAGATTTGGGGCTATTTTTAGACTAGATTTTTACAATACTGATGACCTATACAAAATTTTGGAACGAACAGCTGGAATTTTAGAAGTAAAAGTGAATGAAGACGCCCTATATGAAATTGCTCGAAGATCAAGAGGAACTCCAAGAATAGCTAATAGGGTATTAAAGAGAGTAAGAGACTTTGCTCAAGTAAAAAAAATAAATATAATTAATTTAGAGAGCGCTAAGAGTTCATTGGAGAGTATAGGTATTGATGAAAATGGGCTTGAAGAGATGGATAGAAAAATCTTAAAAAACCTTATCCTTAATTTTAATGGGGGCCCTACAGGAGGAAAATCGCTAGCAATCTCAGTCAATGAGGACATACAAACAATTGAAGATGTATATGAGCCATACTTAATAAAAGAGGGTTTTATCGAAAGAACGTCAAGAGGGCGCAAAGCAACTGACAAAGCATATAAATTATTTGGGATACCAAAACAAAAATAGATAGGAGATTTAATTTAATGATTGAAAAAAAGAAAAAATATAAACTAACAGACTTCCGTTATCAGCTTCCTAAAAAGTATATTGCACAAAAGCCAAAACCTAAAAGAGATAGTGCAAAAATGATGGTATTAAATCGAGAAGAGCGATCGATTAAGCATAGTAAGTTTTCAAAAATCATAGACCATTTTCAAAAAAATGATTTATTGATTATGAACAACACTAAAGTCTTCCCAGCTAAATTATTTGCTACCAAAGATAGAACAGACGCTAAGGTAGAAATCTTTCTTCTTAGAGAGCTTGGAGATAGGTTATGGGAGGTATTGGTTAAGCCAGCCAGAAAGGTAAGAATAGGGAACAAACTAATTTTATCGAAGGATTTATTTTGTGATGTTATTGATAACACAGTATCAGGAGGTAGAGTAGTAAGATTTGAATTTGGTGATCAAAATTTCGATGATATTTTGAATAAAATCGGTAATCCACCATTGCCTCCATACATTGAAAGACCTACTACGAAACAAGATACATTAAGATACCAAACGGTTTATGCAGAAAAAAGAGGAGCAGTTGCAGCTCCTATTGCTGGGTTGCATTTTACACCAGAATTAATCACAGCCCTTAAAAAGAAGGGTGTAAGAATTTATAATATCACCTTACATATTGGTCTCGGTACTTTCAAGCCAGTCCAGGTAGAGGATTTAAATAGGCATCATATGGATTCCGAATACTTTGAAGTGAGCCCTGAAACCGCGCTAGCTATCAATGAAGCTAAAAGGAAAAGAAGAAGGATTTTTGCAGTAGGAACATCAACTGTAAGAGCATTAGAAACAGTTAATGTTTCAGGATTCCAAATTTCACCTAAAAAAGGTTGGACTAATAAGTTTATTCACCCTCCACATGAGTTCAAAATAGTGGATGGCTTAATTACTAGTTTTCACCAACCAGAAAGCACTCTTTTAATGCTAACGTCTGCATTTGCAGGATATAATTTTGTAAAACAGTCTTACAAAGAAGCCAAAAAGAAAAATTATAGGTTTTTGAGTTATGGCGATGCAATGCTCATTACGTAATAGCTTATGAATGCTGGAGTAATAGTTGCTGGTGGAACAGGAAATAGGTTTGGTAGTTACAAACAAACTGCTGTCTTAAATAATAAGCCAGTTTATCAGCACAGTCTTGACGTCTTTAATGAATCTATCTTAATAGATATTATTTATTTGGTGCTCCCAAATGATTTATTAGGTCAAGTTGAGAAAGATTTATCTACTTATCAGTCCAACAAATCTATCATATTGTGCGAAGGAGGAGACACAAGAGCTGACTCTGTTTATAGCGCTATTCAAAAATTGGATGATGACAAAAAACTCGTTTTCATACATGATGCTGCACGCCCATTAATTAAAAATCACCATATCGAAGAATTAGCTGATGCTTGTAAGAAAAATGATGGAGCCATATTAGCACACCCAGTTTCTGATACATTGAAAAAAATTAAAAACGACAAAATAGAATTTACTATAGATAGAAGTAATCTATGGTTAGCAGAAACACCACAAGCTTTTAATTTAAATATATTACACTCTTGCTATAAAAATTTAGGTAAAAAAGAACAACAATCGTTTACGGACGAAGCGAGCTTGTTAGAACACTTTGGCCATAGTATAAAGGTAATTCATAATAGGTCTCAAAATATTAAGATTACACATAAAGAAGACTTAGATATTACAAAAGGCATTCTTTGTAAGAATACTAAAATGGGCATAGGAATTGATTTCCATTCTCTTGTTGATGGAGAGTGTCTAGTTGTAGGTGGTCATAAAATTAAATGTGAATTTGCTTCAGATGCGCACTCAGATGGGGATGTTTTAACCCACGCAGTAACAGATGCATTGCTAGGAGCGCTTAATTTAGGGGATATAGGAGAGCATTTTCCAAATAACCCCGAATATTTAAACATACCCAGCACAGAATTACTAAAAAAGATTTTGAAAAAAGTACCTCAAAATGTTACCATAGGAATGATAGATATTTCAGTTGTTTTAAATACTCCAAAACTTTCTCCTCACAAAAAAGATATTAAATCTTCACTTGCCAAGGTGTTGGGAATTAATGAAGATATTATTTCAATCAAAGCAACTACAACAAATAGCTTAAGATTTTTAGACATGTCTAATGGATGGGGCTGTGAAGCTATTGTAACCCTTCATTATGAAAATTAACTCTTATGCTAAAATAAATCTTGGTCTACACGTGCTCGATCAAAGAGCGGATGGGTTTCATAATATTGTCACCATTTTTCAAGAAGTTAATTTCTGTGACAAAATCACAATTGAAGAGTCTAAAACGACATGCTTTAATACTAATGTAGACTGGTTAAGTCCCGTTCATAACACATGTATAAAAGCGGTAGATATTCTCAAAGATCATTATCCTCATGTACCAAACTTTAAAATTAGCTTGCAAAAAAATATACCAACGAATGCTGGCATGGGAGGAGGATCTAGTAATGGAACCGCTATTTTAAAAGCCATCAATAAATTATGTGTTCTAAATATTGAAGAAGAAAAAATGAAAAAGCTAGCAGAAAAAATTAGTGCAGATTCAACTTTTTTTGTAAATGGAGGCTTACAAGGCGGAGAGGGAAAGGGGGAAGTACTAACTACAATAAAGCACCCCCTAAAGGATCAATATATTTTACTCGTAATGCCGAACATAAAAATACAAACTTCTGAGGCTTTTATGTTTATAAAAAAGTATTTGGTAAAAGGACAAACGCACGTTAAGTTGTCGCAAATGTTGGAAGAGCTTCAACTTAATAAATTAAGCTCTGAGTTATTTTACAATGATTTTGAGATGTATGTTTTTAAGACACATCCAGAAATTGGCAAAATCAAATTAGAGATTTTGGATTTAGGTGCAAAATACGCCAGTTTGTCGGGTAGTGGTTCGACTGTGTTTGGAATATTCTCAGACAAACATAAAGCGCAAAAAGCGCAGTCTTTTTTCAGTCCCCATTATTCTACAATTATAGCGAATCCGAAAATTTAATTTGGGGGGTCGTCTAATTGGCAGGACACCTGGTTTTGGTCCAGGCAGTCGGGGTTCGAGTCCCTGCTCCCCAACAAATAAAAATTATGGGACAGTATATACAAAAAATATTTTCCGGTTCAAGTAACCGTGAGCTAACTGTTAAAATAGCAGAGCAAGCCAACTTACCCGTTGGTGATCTCGTTATTGAAAGATTTAGCGATGGCGAAATGTGGGTTAAGTATAATGAAAATTTACGCGGTAATGATATATACATTGTGCAAAGTACAAATGCTCCAGGAGATAATATCATTGAACTTACATTGTTAATTGATGCAGCAAAACGTGCAAGCGCAGAAAAAATAAACGTTGTTATTCCATATTTTGGATACTCCAGACAAGATAGAAAAGATGAGCCAAGAGTACCTATATCTGCTAAAGTAATGATGGATATTTTAACACAAGCTGGAGCAGACAGGATTATCACTATGGACCTGCATTCAACGCAGATACAAGGGTTTGCTAGTATTCCTGTTGATAATTTATATGGAAGCCTAGTTCTTATGGAAGAACTAAAAGCTTATTTTGATAAAATTAAAGATGATCATAAATGTGTAGTTCTTTCACCGGATATTGGTTCTAATAAATTAAGCCAATCTTATGCTAAAAAGTTAGGAATTGGTTTTGCATTAATAGATAAGCGTAGAAATGCACACAATCAATCTGAGATAGCTTACCTAGTTGGTGATTTAAAAGACAGACATGTTTTAATTATTGATGACATGATTGATACTGCGGGTACTATTTTTAATGCAGCTAGGTTAGCAAAAGAAAAAGGTGCATTATCAGTGACAGTTGCTGCTACCCATGCGGTTTTGTCAGGTGAATCAATTGAAAGATTATCTAGTAATAATATTGATAAAGTATTTTTATCAGATACGGTACATATACCGGAGAATAAAAAGTTTGAAAAACTAACAATTGTTTCTTCAGCAAAAATATTTGGAGATACAATTAATAGAATTCATAAAGGTGAATCAGTAAGTCAACTATTTGGGAAAGTAACATGAGCAAATTTGAAAAATTAGAAGTAGATATTCGTAAAGAACAAGGTACATCAGCAGCTAGGAGAACTAGGTTGCGAGATAGGATACCAGCAATCTTATACCATTCTGGAGTAGAAGCAACTCCATTGTCAATGGATAAGAAAAGCTTATATAAAGCATTAAGAACAGGACAAATGATTTTTGAAGTTATTGTAGATAAGAAGTCTCAATTTGTTCTATTAAAGGAAGTACAGTATCATCCAGTAACAGATGAAGTGATGCATGTTGATTTTCAAAAAGTAAGAGAAGATGAAAAAATCTCTCTAGAGGTTGCTGTAAGAAGCATCGGAGAATCTCAAGGTGTGAAGTTGGGTGGTATATTAGTACAACTATTGAACTCAGTTACTATTAAATGTAAGCCTTCTGAAATTCCAGAATTCTTAGAAATTGACGTAACAGACATGGAAATGAACACTAATCTTTTTGTAAAGGATATTATCTTACCAGAAGATGTAGAAATGATGACAGCAGAAGATATTGCTGTAATGTCTGTTCAAGAACCTAAAGAAGAAAAAGAGGCAGAAGTGTCTGATGAAATGGGCGATGAAGACGGATCAGAAACCGCAGAGTCCGGAGATAGCGAAGAATCTTCTGATAAAACAGAAGAAAGTGGTTCAGATTCAGCAGACAATTCAGACGGGGATAATCAATAATGATGATTTTTGTTGGTCTGGGTAATAGTGAAGCAAAATATCTTCCTACCAAGCATAACGCAGGTTTTTGGGTGATGGATAAGTTTGCGAAAGCTCACGATATTGAGTTTAAACCAGGAAAAGGGAACTATATTTTTGCAAAAAAAGGTAGTGAATTTTTACTGGTTAAACCAACAACGGGCATGAACAATAGCGGCACGATTATTCGTGATGTATTAAATTTTTATAAAGCAAATACAGATGACCTTGTTGTAGTATTTGACGATGTAGACCTTCCTTTAGGCGAAGTGAGATTAAAAGCAGATGGTGGAGACGGTTGCCACAATGGAATGAAGTCCATTATTAAGTCACTAGCAACAGATAAAGTTAAAAGGCTAAAAATAGGTATTGCTGCTACAGACTATCGAAGACCATCAGAAAAATATGTCTTAAAACCATTTAATAAAAAATTTCATCCTTTAGTTGAGGAAGTATTAGTTATAGCAAATGAGGCTATGGCTTCTATTTTAAACAAAGGAATAAATGAAACGATGAATAATTTTAACAAACAAAATATAGGGGTAGCATAGTGGAAAATCTATTTTACTTAATACCGGTATCCGGTGTTTTAGCAATTTTATTTGGACTTATGAAAAGTAACTGGATCAATAAACAAAATCCAGGTAACGAAAAAATGCAAGAAATAGGTCTTGCAATTCGTGAAGGGGCAACAGCATTTATTGTAAGAGAATATAAAGTTCTTGCAGTTTTTGTTGTGGTGGTTGCTGGCCTGTTATATTGGGTGAACATGGCTAGCGATACAACAGAAGTTGCATTTTCCTTTATTGTTGGAGCTGCATGTAGTGCTTTAGCCGGAGCCTTAGGTATGCGCGTAGCAACTTTAGCGAATCATAGAACTACTGAAGCAGCAAGAACTAGTTTAAGCTCAGCATTAAATGTTGCATTTAGTGGTGGAGTAGTAATGGGAATGAATGTAGTAGGTTTAGGAATTTTAGGGCTTTCGCTCTTATTCTATATTTACAGTGGAGGATTTTCTGTTGGGATGGATTTATCTAATGTAATGACTAAAGTATCTGGTTTTGCAATGGGGGCATCTTCAATTGCTTTATTTGCAAGAGTAGGTGGAGGGATTTACACAAAAGCTGCAGATGTTGGCGCAGACTTAGTAGGTAAAGTAGAGGCTGGAATTCCAGAGGACGACCCTAGAAATCCTGCAACTATTGCTGATAATGTTGGTGATAATGTTGGTGATGTAGCTGGTATGGGAGCAGATCTATTTGAATCTTATGTGGGTTCTATGATTGGTGCAATGGTATTAGCAGCAGCAGCAGGATCTGTGGAACTAGTATTTTTGCCTTTATTTTTAGCAGCTGCTGGTATTATAGTATCTATATTAGGAACTTTTTTTGTGAAAACTAAAGAAGGTGGAAATCCTCAAACTGCACTGAATATTGGTATATTTGGATCAGGAGCTGTAATGCTAGGTGTCAGTTATTTAATAATTAATAAATTTATTACTAGCTCAGTTAATCTTGGAATAGGTAATGATAATGTTGTAGCTGGCGATTTATTTGGTGCAACTGTTGTAGGTCTTATATCCGGTATTCTCATTGGATTACTAACAGAATACTATACTTCAGATCATCAAAAACCATCTCAGGCTATAGCAGAAGCAAGTGAGACGGGATCGGCAACAAATATTATTTCAGGCTTAGCTAATGGAATGTATTCAACAGCATTACCAGTACTTGTAATTGCGCTATCAATTTTAGGAGCATATCATTTTGCAAATCTTTATGGTATAGCTTTAGCTGCCCTAGGGATGCTATCAACACTTGGGATTCAATTAGCAGTAGATGCTTATGGACCAATTGCAGATAATGCAGGCGGTATAGCTGAAATGGCGGAGCTACCTAAAGAAGTTAGAGAAAGAACTGACAAGTTAGATGCCGTAGGTAATACTACAGCAGCTATTGGTAAAGGCTTTGCAATTGGTTCTGCAGCTCTTACATCCCTTGCCTTATTTGCTGCTTTCAGAGAGACTGTTAAAGCAAACACAGGTATTGAGTTAATATTGGATATTAGCAACCCAACAATTATGGCTGGATTATTGATCGGCTCTTCCTTACCGTTTGTTTTTTCAGCGCTTGCAATGCAAGCAGTGGGAGATGCTGCTTTTGAAATGATTGAAGAAGTGAGAAGGCAGTTTAGAGAAATTAAAGGTCTTTTAGATGGAAAGGCTGGAGTTAAAGCTGACTATGCAAAGTGCGTAGATATAGCTACTACTGCTGCTATCAATAAGATGGTTTTACCTGGAGCTCTAGCCGTATTTACACCAATATTTTTTGGATTGATTCTTAAAAATCCAACTATGTTAGGCGGAGTGCTAGCGGGAGTTACAGTGACAGGAGTATTGCTAGCAATCTTTATGTCAAATGCAGGAGGTTCATGGGATAATGCCAAGAAATATATTGAGTCAGGCGCACATGGAGGTAAAGGAAGTACAGCGCATAAAGCTGCTGTTGTAGGTGATACTGTAGGAGATCCATTTAAGGATACCGCAGGACCATCTTTAAATATTTTAATTAAGCTGATATCGGTTGTATCATTAGTGATTGCACCGCTTATCTAACGGAGAAAGTATATGAATTATTATGAAATATTATATGTTGTAAATCCAAACCATGGTAAGGATAAAATATCTGAAATCATTGGGGAAGTAAACAGTCATATTGAATCTAAAAAACATGCAGTAGTTGACCATAACTTTTGGGAGAAAAAGGCATTAGCATATCCTGTAAAAAAGCAGAAATATGGTAACTATATCTTATTGAATGCTGAGTTTAAAAATTCAGACTTTGTAAATGAGTTCAAAGTATTCCTTAATTTGCATTCAGAGGTATTAAAGTACATTATTATCAAGCTTGATGGGAAGCCTGAAGCACCTAAAGAAGATGCTCCTGGTGAAGTAGAAGATAAGAAAGAAGAGGAGAAATAATATGCTATCTAGCAGAAAAAAATCTTGTTATTTTAAAAGAAATAACATCCATGAGATAGATTATAAAGATACCAGACTTTTAAATAAGTTTGTTAATGACCAAGGGAAAATTACTCCAAGAAGAGTCACTGGTACGAGTAGTAAGATGCACAGAAAACTAGTAACAGCAATTAAGAGAGCAAGAAATGTCGCGTTGCTCCCATTTGCAGCTATTGATAGGGACTAAAAAATGAAATTAATACTTACACAAGATGTAGATAATGTCGGGAATGAAGGTGATGTAGTAGAAGTAAAGCCTGGTTTTGGAAGAAATTTTCTTATTCCTCAAAAATTAGCAGTGACTTTTTCTAAATCACAGCTAAAACAGGTTGAAGAAAAACGCAGCCATGAAGATCGTAAGATCGATAGGCAAAAAGATGTATTATTAGATCTACTGTCAAAGGTTGCCGATTTAAATATCACTGTAAAAATGAAGTCAGAGGATGGAGAAAAACTCTTTGGATCAATTACAAAATTAGATATTGAAAAGCTTTTAGTAGAAAATGATATTTTATTTGATAAAAAATATATCGATTTATCTGCACCAATTAAAACTCTAGGCGAGCATGAAATAAATGTAAAGTTTAGTAATGATATTTCAGGTAGCTTTAAGCTTACTATTGAAAAAGAAGATTAACTTCTTGTTACTTTAGTGATAGCCTTTATTTTATTGCATTCGTCACAGTAAAATGACATATCTTTAAAACTTGATATTTCATCTTTGCAGCTAGCTTTATTAATAGCACAACTATAGGTATATGATTGAGGTACAACAGGATCATTTCCTACGGTATTAGTGCTTTTCCTTAACCAGTTGCGGAAAAAAGCTCTATAATCTTTTTTCCTTTTATTAGTTGCTTTCAACCAGTCTAACATTTTAGCTAATTCAAATTCTACATCAATAGATGGAAATTTTTGAGACCACACATCTATCTCCGAATTGATTTGTGCAATCTGATCTTTTTTTGATGGCAATTTTCTTTTTGATATCGGTGCAATCTCTTCAAGTCGAGACTCAATTTTTGATATTCTTTTCAAAATATCATTTAAATCAACTTTATTATTTGTCATATCTGTAATTTACTTAACGTTAATTCATTAATTGTAATTCACATTAATTTATTAATTAATTACCATTATTTATGAAAGTTTTTAATTATGATTGATAACATTGATATTCAAATTTTGCAGATTCTTCAAGAAGATGGTAGGGCATCAGCGAGCGATATATCCAAAGCTGTCAATTTATCAGTGCCAGCCATTAGTGATCGCATAAAAAAATTAATAGACAAAGGAGTCATTGACAAGTTTGTTGCTATATTGAATCATAAAAATTCAGGTCTCGATTTAACAGCCTATGTTTTTATAGTTAGTGAACACTCCGATGATTATAACAAATTTGTTAGTAAAGCTAATAATTGTAAAGCTGTTATGGAGTGTCACTCGATTACTGGAGCGGGATCTCATATTTTAAAAGTCCGTGTAAAAAATTCTCAAGCACTAGAGGATTTGTTGTATGAAATCCAAAACTGGCCCGGAGTTTCTCGAACACAATCTAATGTAGTCCTTTCGTCTTATAAAGAAGAAACAAGCATAGACATTAAAATATTAAAAGATTTATAATTTTATCCTAAATAATTAATTCTTTTTTATATTTTTTTTAAATATATTAAAGTATTGATATACCAAACTTTAAAATTAAAAAGGAAAATTTCTCTATGAAAATAATGGCAGAATATATTTGGATTGATGGTTATAAGCCTACAGCAAGCTTACGTTCAAAAACAAAAATTTTAGATAAAAAAATATCATCTGTGTCTGAATTACCTACATGGGGATTTGATGGATCCAGTACATTACAAGCAGATGGAACAGATAGCGACTGTATGTTAAAGCCAGTATGGATTTGTAAAGATCCAATTCGTGGAGGAGATAATATTTTAGTGCTGAACGAAGTATGTAACCCTGATGGCTCACCACACTCTTCCAATACAAGAGCTCATTTAGCTGAACTAGATAAAAAGTTTCATAGCGAAGAAGCTTGGTTTGGAATAGAGCAAGAGTATACACTAATGGATGGTACTCAACCCCTAGGTTGGCCAGGCGAAGGATACCCTGAAAGACCGCAAGGACCTTATTACTGCAGTGTTGGTTCAGAAAATGTTGCTGGAAGAGATATGGTTGAAGATCATATGCATCTTTGCCTAGACGCAGGATTAGAAATTTCTGGAATTAATGCAGAAGTAATGCTAGGTCAATGGGAATATCAAGTAGGACCTTTAGGACCATTAGAAGTGAGTGATCAACTATGGATTGCTCGATGGTTATTAGAGAGGATTGGCGAAGATTATGGCGTAAGAGTAGATCTTCACCCAAAACCTATCAAAGGAGATTGGAATGGTTCCGGGGCGCATATTAATTATAGCACTAAGGCTATGAGAGAGCCGGGTGGTTTATCTGTTATCAATGAAGCATGTGATAAGTTAGGTCAAAATATTGAAAAACATATTGAGGCTTATGGGGCAGACAATGAACAAAGACTTACTGGGAAGCATGAAACCTGTAGCATTAAAGAATTTAGATACGGAGTCAGTGACAGAGGCGCTTCAATCCGCATACCAATGGATACTCACAACGAAGGATGTGGCTACTTAGAAGATAGAAGACCGGCTTCAAATGTAGATCCATATAAAGCATGTGCAGCACTAATAGATACCACTTGTAGTTAAATTTTGGATTTTTGAAGTCATATTCTTAATCTCAAGGTATGATCTCACAACAGTTACTAGGTTGGTACTCCTTAAATAAAAGGTCTTTACCTTGGCGAGAAACCAAGGATCCGTACAAAATTTGGATTTCTGAAATTATGTTACAGCAAACACAAGTAGCAACAGTCATTCCTTATTATGAAAAATGGATTAGCAGTTTTCCTGATATAAAAACACTTGCAAATGCAGACTATGGTAATGTTTTAAAGCATTGGGAAGGACTAGGTTATTATTCTCGATGTAAAAATATACATTTGACTGCCAAGTCTATAGGAGAAGATTTTCCAGGTACATTTAATGAGCTTATCAAACTTCCAGGTATTGGTGAATATACAGCAAAAACTATTTTGGCTATCGCTTATAATAAACAAGAAGTAGGAATAGATACAAATTTAGAACGCGTTGGTTTTAGATTGCTAGGTTTGAAAAAAAAATCAAAATTCAATAGCAGTAGAGTAAAAAAATTTCTTGAGACTATTCAAGACAAGTCAAAACCAGGAGACTTTAACCAAGCGTTAATGGATTTAGGGAGCAGTTTTTGTCAAGCTAAAGTAGTTCATTGCAGTCCTTGTCCTATTACATCCGAATGTAAAGCAACACTAAGCGCTGATCCTTTAAAATATCCAGAACCAAAAAAAAAGAAGCCGATACCAAATGTGAATGTAGCGGTTTGTATTGTTTATCATAAGGATAAACTTCTAATCCTTCAGCGCCCTCAAAATAAAATGCTTGGTGGCTTGTGGGAATTCCCAGGAGGTAAGATTGAATTAGGAGAATCAAAGGAGGCTGCAGCGATAAGAGAAATTAAAGAAGAAACAAATTTATCCATCCTTAGTCCTGATTATATTGGAGAAGTCAA
>ENA-ORDR01000007-ORDR01000007.1-marine-metagenome-genome-assembly--contig:-NODE-7-length-133948-cov-8.388897_pt1 | contig 133948 bp, 102 predicted proteins | sample MGYA00240993_ERZ508538 | MGnify/ENA primary metagenome ERZ508538 (study PRJEB26207, sample SAMN05421999) | marine metagenome | isolation source: Monterey Bay, California, USA | place: USA:Monterey Bay... | reverse complement strand
CAGCGCTGTTTTCCAGGGCTCACCAAATAAATAAACAACTTTAAAAAAATCGATAATTTGAAAAGAGAGAATTAACAGCACTAGCGTGAGCTTTAACTGTCTCAGCAAGACCTCATTTTTACCCACGAATAGTCGAGGGATGAAAACAATTAATGAGACGCATAGGGCGACACTTACAAAGTGGCTAGTTGAAATTAGTTCAAAAGGGTTATCCATAGCTGTGACTTTAAGAGATTCATTGGACAGATTCAATTTAAATTATTACCTGCCAGTCACTTCGCTTTAGTAAGCCCCTAATAGCGACTGAGCAATAGATCACGCTGCCATAATAGTTCTTTTGGTATGTGGTCCCACAACTTGAGGAATAGTTCCTCATGGCCAAGAACCTGAGACTTCAGAGCCTCTCCATCGACGTTCATTAATTCATTCCAGTCATCGATACTAAAGTCTAGGCCCTCCCAGTCTAAATCACTATAACTAGGCATCCAACCTAAGGGTGTTTCCTTTGCCTGGGCATGACCATTTACACGCTCAACAATCCATTTCAGGACGCGAGCATTTTCACCAAACCCAGGCCACATGAATTTTCCCTGCTCATCTTTACGGAACCAATTAACATGGAATATTCGGGGCGGTTCGTTAATGGCTTTACCCATTTTAAGCCAGTGACGGAAGTAGTCACCCATGTGATAGCCACAGAAAGGTAGCATGGCAAAAGGGTCCCGACGCATGCTGCCGACTTTACCCTCTGCCGCAGCAGTTTGCTCGGAGCCTACGGTAGCGCCCATATATACCCCATGCTGCCAATTGAAACTTTGATATACCAATGGGATGGTGGTCATTCGTCGGCCACCGAAAATCATTGCCCCCACTTCGACGCCCTCGGGATTTTCCCAGTCAGGATCAATAACAGGACAATTTTTAGCAGGCGCTGTGAACCTTGCATTTGGATGAGAAGAAGGCGTCTCGCTAGTAGGTGTCCAGTCGTTACCTTTCCAGTCAATCAGGTGCGCTGGAGTTTCGGGAGTCATTCCTTCCCACCAAATGTCACCTTCATCGGTCAGCGCAACGTTGGTAAAAATAGTATCACGTGCACAAGACTCCATTGCCATCGGGTTGGTATCCATCCCTGTTCCTGGCGCAACACCAAAGAATCCAGCTTCTGGATTAATAGCCCTCAATTTACCATTGGCATCTGGTTTGATCCACGCAATATCATCGCCAATGCAGGAAATTTCCCAACCCTGTTTTTGTATCTCTGGGGGTGGAATCAACATGGCAAAGTTAGTCTTACCGCAGGCACTTGGAAATGCTGCGGTTACGTAGGTTTTTTTACCAGAAGGGTCTTTTACACCCAAAACCAGCATATGTTCTGCTAGCCAGCCTTCGTCTCGGGCAATGGTGCTTGCAATACGTAGCGCGAAACACTTTTTACCCAGTAAAGCATTTCCTCCGTAACCGGAGCCAAAACTAAGGATCGTTTTCTCCTCAGGAAAATGAGCAATGTAGGTATTTTCTGGATCACAAGGCCAGCTAACATCGTCATCTTCTGAAAGTATAGGTTGGCCTACTGTGTGAACGCAGCGCACATAGTCTGTACTATCCCCCAGAACTTCTAATACCTTTGGGGAAACGCGGGCCATAATACGCATATTAACCGTGGCATAAGCAGAATCTGTGATTTGAATACCAATTTTACCGATAGGTGAGCCGATAGGTCCCATACTAAATGGGATGATGTACATGGTCCGGCCGCGCATTGCACCTTCAGACAATCCATTCATTTTTAGCTTCATTTGCTCTGGGGCCATCCAGTTATTGGTAGGACCTGCATCATCTTCAGCGACAGAACAAATGAAGGTGCGACTTTCAACGCGAGCAACATCACGTGGATCAGAGCGGAATAGGTGGCTATTCGGCCGCAGTTCTTCGTTGAGTTTTATACAGTCACCGCGCTTAACCATCATATCCATCATGGCGGCAGCCTCTTCTTCAGACCCATCTACCCAGTGAACACGATCTGGCTGTAGTAAAGCTTCCATTCGCTCAACCCAACGAAGTATGTCTTTATTTTTTGTAGGCGCAGCACTGCGTAACGGATAATCGCATAGAGGGGCGACTGTGTTGGCTTCTTTTGCTTTACTCATATTGAAATTACCTATTACAAATTTATTATTACTTGGTTACCACTCAGATCAAAGATTGACGTCACTTTTCGTTTCAAGAAACTTAAACTACAGCTCAGTGGCTCAAAGATTCTGATTTGGCCTCAAGAAAGCGTTTTGGATCAAACTCTCTTTGTATTATTAGACACCAGAATCCTATAGTAACGCGATAATTGCCATATTTTTCCCTTAAATAGTTTAGTAATCAAGAGATACTCAATATTCATAAACTGTATTACCTAAATTTTTATTATAAGCTTGATCCATAAAGAGTAAGACTACTTAAAATTCTACTAAGAATTTTAGTTCAAGCTAGCCTTGAAACGGGCGGCTGCAACGACAAAGTCACGCTCACTTGTATGCTCTGCTATCCGGTCATGGACCTGAGGGTCTAATGCCAGCCCCCAGCTTTTTATCATGCAGGCAAGAATTACATACATACCCTGAATTGCAATAAGGTCCATCAGCTGTGCTGTGTTGAAATGTTTCGCGAGCTGGAGTTGCAGTTTTCCGGATATACAGTGATGGCTCACAAGCTCATCAACTGCTTCGAGTAAGGCGGAATCAGCTGGCTGCCAGCCGGCCTCAGTGGAGTGGCTGAGTACACGATTTATCTCATCTATTGATAGGCCACACGTTAAAGCGCGATCTACGTGTGACCCCCATTCATACCATGCCTGCATGTGAACTGCGACTCGTAAGATGACTAGTTCACCTGCACGTTTGCCCAGAGTGCCACCTTCAACTGAGTGATTTCTGAAATCCCACCAAGCATCTAAAAGCTTTGGGTTGTTCGCCATCAATTGATGAACATGTAGGGGAGCACCTTTAGTATCTTCTATAACTTTTGTCAGGGCTTTGTCCCAATGCTGCGTGGCAAGGGGCTTTACTTGTGTCAGTTTGTTGGACATATCTCTTCACTCACTATGTTACCGGCTACATTAAAACTTAATGTATGGGCATGCATTTAAATACAAAGAAACAAAATCAAACATCTTTGATAGGCTTTGATTAGCAATAATAGTACATACTAGCAAAAAAAAGTATTTTTGCATACGCTTGCAAAAAAGATGTATTTTAGATATTGTTACAGCATATTAAGGTGCTGTTAATACAGGCGGCTCTTAGCCACGGCGGAACTCTAGGTGTTTACGTATGACAAAAAATAGCAAAAAAGAAAATATTGTTGGCCCATTAGATGGAGTTAAAGTATTAAATATTGGTACTTCTATTGTTGGGCCTTGGGCTGCTTCAATACTAAGTCACCTTGGGGCGGACGCGATTAAAGTGGAGCGTCCAACGGGAGAGTTTATTCGCCGATTACACCCAATGCAGAATGGAATTTCGACCTGCTACACAATAAGTAATAACGACCAGCTATCTAGTGAATTAGACCTCAAGAAGCCTGATCAATTTAAGGTTGCCGAAAAACTCGGGCACTCAACGGATATTCTAATTGAGAATTTTCGTACGGGTGTTTCAGACCGCATTGGCCTGGGCTATCAAGCGTTAAGTAAAAAAAATCCTGGGTTAGTTTATACCTCAAGCAGTAGTTGGGGAGATGTTGGTCCTATGCGCGATCAAGCAGCACTGGACCCCCATGTCCAAGCTTTTAGTGGTTTTGGTGGGCTAAATGGAAAGTTAAATGGTACGCCTGAAATGCTGAGATTCGTTCACATGGATCCTGCAGGAGCAGTGGTAGTGGCTAATCTATCTTTACTGGGATTGCTTGGGCGAGAGCGTTTCGGTCAGGCATGCCATCTACACACAAGCCATTTTGCAATGGGTATTGCAATGCAAACGAATCGTGCTGGTGAAGCTTTGTTAGCGGGTATGCCAATTGAGCTGTTGGGTAGTGCATCCTCTGCTAGCGCACCTAACCAATGCTTCCAAATGTTAGATAGTGAGTATATTGCGATAGCTTGTGATACTCAGTCGCAATGGGAAGGGTTGTGTCGTGTACTGGGAAATAGTGACTTAACCAAAGATCCAAGATTTTTGAGTAATGTTGATCGCGTACAAAATCGACAAGTGCTGGCGGAAATAGTAGGAGAGGCAATTAAACAAAAACCTAAGCGCTGGTGGGTAGTGCAGTTAGAAAGAGAGGGAGTCCCTCACGGTTTTAGTATGGACTTTGAGCAAATACAGCATCATCAGCAAGTCGTGGAAAATGGGTTTATTTCTACTCTTCACTCTAAACATGCAGGAGATATGTTTACAGGCTCTATTCCTTGGGATTTCAGCGAGACGATGGGTGTTATCAATCCCTGGTTAGTGGAGCCTGGGTCAGACACTCAACATATTATTGATACTGGTTTTGGTAATCAGCAGACTGATTTCAAGCAAAACCAAGATGAAGAATTTATTGCTCCTTTAGCGGGTCTTAAGGTTATTGATGCAACTCAGGGTTATACCGGTCCGTATGTTGGTCTAATGTTGGCTGAGGCTGGTGCTGAAGTAATAAAGATAGAGCCAAAAGGTGGTGACTGGGCGCGTGACTTAGCTCCCCGAACGCCAACAGGAAGTAGTGCATTATTTGAATCTTTTAATCGTAACAAAGACTCTAAGACTATTGATTGGACTTCAAAAGATGGGCAGGCGCAGCTAAAAGATCTAGTGAAAGATGCTGATGTATTCCTCGAGGATTGGGGTCCAGGAGTCGCGGAAGGTTATGGGTTTGGATATGGCACCATATCGAAAGAGAATCCGAAGTTAGTGTATCTAGCATTAAGTGCATACGGTGAAAAAGGACCGTTTCGGGACCGGCCGACTAGCGAGTTAGTGATTCAGGGTATGACGGGCTACTTGAGGCTACTGGGTAACCTAGGGGAGCCACCTGTTCGTGTTGGAGCAGATATTGTTGCTACATGTTCTGGGGCGATTGCATTAACCGGAATCCTGTCAGCACTTTATTATCGGGAGAAAACGGGACTAGGACAAAGAGTTGCAACAAGTCTGTTGGGGGCGATGATGTTTTTGCGGAGCCATGAATGGGCAGCGATGACAAATCCTGATGAGTGGTTAGGAGATTCCTATTGCACAAATGAAACCGATGCTCCCCATGATGGTTATCAAACCAAAGATAGACCGGTTTATATGAGCCCATCACCGCTTCTTAAGCGTGAAGACTTTATCAGTATGATCAGGGATTTAGGTGTGCATGATGATTTAATCCAGACACCAGAATATGCAGACAATTGGTGGGATACATTTGGCATGGGCTATTTGGCCAGAGAAACAAAGCCAATCTGGGAGAAATATACTACACAGTTAACCGCTCAAGAAGTTCTGGGTATTGTTGAGAAATATGAAGTATGGGCTGTGGAATTCGCAGACCTTGGTGCTCTGATGGACCACCCTCAGGTGGCCGCCATAAACTTAGTGCACGATGTTGATGGTAAGCGCTATGTTCGTGCCCCTTGGAGAACACCTTGGGAGCTGCCGCCACTACGTCAAGCTTCTGATCTAAAAGATTAAAGGGGTGGATGACTGAGTTCCCTCTGCTTCTCACTAAACTAATATTGATTATTTTACAAAATAGGCGATTCACATGAATTTTAATCTTCCTGATGAAACTAAGATGATACAAGACACTGTGCGACGATTTGTCGATAATGAGCTTATTCCTCTAGAGCAAGAATTTCCAGATCGCGCTAACTCTGCAGATCTGCCAGACGATATTCAGGGTCCGTTGATAAAGAAAGTAGAGCAACTAGGTCTGGCGGCTATGGATGCTCCTGAAGAGATAGGCGGAGCGGGATTGGGATTGCTTGATAGTTGCATTGTCACCGAGCAGGTACATCGAAGCACAGTGGGTCGCGGTGTTTTTGCTATGCGCTTTGCTCCAGTCCTACATGAGTTAGGCACCGATGAACAAAAACAAAAATACTTATTGCCTATGGTGGCTGGAGAGCTCCAAGGTGCGAGTGCTTTTAGTGAGCCTCAGGCGGCAGGAGATCTGGCGGGCATTAAAACAACGATAGAAAAACATAATGATGGTTGGGTAATCAATGGCAATAAATGTTGGATCTCTTACGCAAAAAGAGCTGACTTTATTTTAGTGCTTACTCGCCTCAAAGGCACAGAGCGCCACGATGGGCTTACCTGGGTTATTGTTGAGAAAGGAACGCCAGGTTGCACAATTGGTCGTGAGCAAAAAATGCTGCATGGTCAGTCTACTTATGAAGTATTTTTTGAAAATTGTGTTGTTTCAGAAACGCAGTTGTTGGGAGGTCCAGGTCAAGGGTGGGGTGCAGGAACTTCATTTCTGTACACTGGCCGTCTAGGAATTGCAGCTCGTTCTTTAGGTATTGCAGACCGTTGTTTGGATCTTGCTATTGATTATGCAAAACAAAGGCATACTTTTGGCAAGCCTTTATCTTCTAGACAGGCGGTACAGTGGATGATTGCTGATTCTGCTACGGAATTACATGCAACTCGTTTAATGGTTTATGACGCCGCATGGCGAGCTCAACAGGGTGAAAATGTAGTTCAACAAACAGCTATGGTGAAGTCCTATGCCACTGAAATGGTTAGCCGGGTTGTTGATAGGGCTGTTCAGATCCATGGTGCAGCAGGGTTATCAAATGAGACTATCCTTGAAAGATGCTACCGGGATGTAAGGCCCATGCGCATTTACGAAGGTTCATCCGAAGCAATGCGCAGTGTTGTGGCTAGAAATTTATTGCGTTGATCGGATGTTTAAACTCACACCAACATGACCTAATAGCTTAGCTTTTTATGGCATCATTAATAATGGGCATCACTTTTTCGGCGGTTAGGATCATTGACTTGCGGCCTAGTTCATAGTCAGTCCAATCATGGCCGGCATAAACTAGATGGCCAAAATCGCCAACCTCTTCTCTAAAGGCTAAAACTTGATCTGCGACACTAGATGCGTCTCCGTGGATTACTAAACGATCAAGAACATAATCTAGAGTGACTTCATCATCTGACATTTCTTGGTCTTCTTTAAAGAGGTTTAGGCGCCCACTATCCTTTAATTTGGTCAGTAGCTGTCTGTAATAAAGAACGTAAGGGCTATTTTCTCCCCGTGCATATTGTTTTGCCGTCTTCATGTCATCTGCGACACAAATGTTCTTTGCGATTCGCCAATTGGCAGCTTCTGCAGCTCTTCCTCCAAGCTCGCACCCTTCGGCATAATTTGGCCAATGAGTTTTGACCCATTTAGGTAACAAGAAATTAGCTGAAATAGGTTCCCATCCCCTTGCTGCCATTGCCGTAACGCCCTTTGAGAAAGGAGCTACGACAGTACCAACAATAGGAGGATGAGGGTCTTGGTAGGGTTTGATGATGGATCCTTGCCCAATATCCGGAAGCATAGTACGTTCTGTGCTAACTTCGAAATAGTCACCCTTTAGATTGTAGGGTGCTTCTCCAGCCCAAATATCCAACACCATGTTAATGCATTCAAGGAACATGGCATTTCTATCTTTATCTAGGTTTCCAAATATTTCAGAATCAGACAGAAGTCCCCCAGGAGAGATACCAAAGTTAAGTCTACCCTCGGTCATATGGTCAAGCATCGAAATCTCAGCAGCTACTCGTGCTGGGTGAGAGTTAGGTAAATTTACCGTACCTGTTCCGAGTCGAATATTTTTTGTTTCGTAGGCTAGGCTCGCCATAAAGGCCACTGTGGAGGTAATGTTTTCCGCAAGATCGGTGGTGTGTTCGCCACAATAACCCTCTTTGAATCCCAGTGAATCGGCTAGAATAAAAGCTTCACGGTCTTCCTTGATGCTTTGAGCTACTGGTTTCCCTACGGGGTGAAGAGGCATTGTGAAGAACGAAAGATCCATAAATCTCTACCTATGACGAATGATAGGGACAGTGTGCTAGAGATTTATCAGAAGTAAAAATTATATAAATTAATCTTTTGCATCATTTTATCTGATGCCTTAGCTTTAAAGTCTATGCCAGTTTATCTTGTTGTCTAATTCCAGCTTGAGTAAATCAGCGAAAATTTTTGATTCATTAGAAAGGCTAGAAGATTTGGGTTCGATCATTACATAGTCCACATGCAGAGGCGACCCAATGATTGGATTGAGTTTGCGAACATCACCTTGCTTATCACTCAAGCACACCAGTCCAGGAAGAACGGTTTTCCAGTCTGAGGCAGCAACAAGTTCCAGAGTTCCGAGCATGGAGTCGAGTTCTAGTATTTGGGAAACTTTAATATTATGAGTCTGTATGTAAGCGTCAATTCTGTGACGTCTAGCATTAGCTGTTCCGGGTAATACTAATTTGTAGGGGCCTCCTTCGGTGAGATTTACAGGTTGCATGTGCTGAGTTTCATGGTTAGCCGCCGATACCAGAAATTCTTGATCAGTGCCTAGATATTCATTTCGCGTTCTTAATTCTTCACCACTTGCGGGTGCAGGAACGATCGCAAAATCGAGTTCGTTTTGCGCCACATCTTGAGTGAGTTGATCACTATAGGCTTCTGAAATTTTAGTCTCAACGAGAGGGTAGTTTGTGGACATCGCCATTAATGTGGTGGGGAGAATGGAGCGTGTTAAGGTTGGTATTAATCCGGCTCGAATGGTCCCGGTTAGTTTTTCGCCCATGGTTCGCATTGCTTGGGTTGCCTCATCGACACTCCTAAGTATTTGAGTAGCATGGGTATAGAATTGATTGCCCATTTCCGTCGGAGTAACTCCGCTGGCGGAGCGCTCAAATAGACTTCCTTTGAGCTGATATTCCAAGTCTTTAATTTGCATCGATAGACCGGATTGAGTTGCATGAGCTCGTGCGGCTCCTCCGGTAATTGAGCCTACTTCGTAGACAGCGACAAAATATCTGAGTTGTTGTAGCTTCATTAGTTAGTCCTATAATGCACGGCAAGCATCAAAAAAAATGATGTAAGTCATATTATTATATTAATTGTTCTGATGGTAGTCATTAATGTATCGTTCTAACAAATTAATACGAGATCCCATCATGGCCGCAAAAATAGATTTGCCTGAAGACGTGACTATTACTCCTGCCTCACTAAGAGAAGCATTGGGCAGCTTTCCAACTGGAGTTGCTGTAGTGACTACTTTGGGAGATGAAGGTAAACCCCTTGGCTTGACGATTAATTCGTTTAATTCGGTCTCCCTTGACCCTGCTTTGGTGTTATGGAGTTTGGCTTTGTCCTCGCCAAGTATTGGAGCTTTCCGCAAGCATGGTGCCTTTGCGATCAATATACTTCGTAAAGATCAGGGGGAGCTGTGTATGAAATTTTCTCGTCCGGCTGATGACAAATTTAAAGATATTGATTGGACTAAGGGATATAAAGGCATCCCTGTGCTTGAAGGAGCAATGGTTACCTTGGAGTGCGAAACCTATCAAATAGTTGAGGGTGGTGATCATGAGGTGTACATGGGCGCTGTTAAACGAATTCATAAGACTGATAGCGCTCCGTTGGTTTTCCATCGCGGCCAACTAGTCCAACTTGCTTCATAGATATTGCGTAACGAGGATAGTTTTCGGTTGCAAAATATACCATCAAAGCAGAGAGACACTTAATCTCATATACTGGCATGTCTTATCTATGCCCTTCGATAAATAAAGAAAATGTCATGAGCAAAGAAGCTAACTACAAGATAATAGATATCGGTAATGTACAACTGCGTTGCCAAATAACCGGCAAGGCAGATGCTCCTTGGGTTACTGTGGCACATTCTCTGGCTACAGATATGAGTATGTGGGAACCTCAGTTGTCAGAATTGGCTCAGCACTTTCAAGTATTAAGTTTCGATGCGAGAGGACATGGAGGAAGTAGCTTCCCTAATGGTCCGAGCGCAATGACTGATTTAATTGATGATGTTTTACTGCTTTGGGACAGATTAAATATCGATCATAGTCATTTTATTGGTTTGTCTATGGGCGGTATGACCGGAGTGGGACTAGCTTTAAAAGCCCCAACTAGAGTGAAGTCATTAATAGCCTGTGATTGTCGTTTAGATGCCCCAGATTTCTTTAAAAACATGTGGGACCAGCGTATTGAGGCCGTGGCTGCGGGAGGTATGGAGGAAATTCTTGATCAAACCATGATGACTTGGTTTACCCAAAAGCGCCTTGATCAAAGAGGAGCGCTTATCGAACATGTTGAGGCTATGATAGTTAACACGCCATCGAAAGGATATCTCACCTGTGTGGAAGCTCTGAAAGGACTGGATTTTAAAAGGCATCTTTCAGAAATCTCGGTACCAGTTCTCTTTATTGTCGGAGACCAAGATGGCCTACATCCAAAGGAGATGACTGAATTGGCTGCAATAACTGCGGACGCTGAATTGACTATTTTAACTGGTGCTGCACATCTCAGTAATATGGAGCAACCTCAGCAATTCAATCGTACTGTTCTGAGATTTTTGTTAAATCAGTAAGAGTTTTGGAAGAGTATAGTGATGTGCTGCATGTGTCTTAGTTTAAGTTAATTGCGAATATGCAGGTTCCAGTTATGATTCCAGATCAATACTTTAAACTTAGAAGTCGATAATGAAATATACCCTTTTTGATAAGGTATGGAACGATCACGTTGTCACTCAGCAAGATGATGGTGCGGATCTTTTACATATTGATCGTATATTCCTCCATGAGAGAACTGGAAGCGCGGCCTTGGCAAGTATTGAGGAAGGCGAGCGGAAAATAAAGAATCCTGCCCATGTCTTTTGCACAATGGATCACATCGTTGATACCTTTCCAGGAAGAACTGATCAGACCACAATGCCAGGTGGCTCCGAATTCATTAAGGTGACCCGTGACCTATCGTTAAAGGGAAATATTACTCTTTTTGACCTAGGAGATGAACGCCAAGGTATCTCACATGTAGTTTCGCCTGAACAAGGTATTGCGCTGCCCGGCTGCACTGTTATTTGTCCGGACAGTCATACTTGTACTCTAGGTGGTCTGGGCGCGCTTGCAACTGGCGTTGGCTCTAGTGAGTGTGAACATGCTTTGGTTACAGAGACTTTAAGGTTTTCAAAGCCTAAACAGATGCGAGTGGTGTTTGCAGGTCAATTAAAGTCAGGTGTATCAGCCAAGGATATGATCTTACATTTAATTGCTGCTTATTCCGCCGCCGGAGGGTCAGGCTATGCTATTGAATTTGCTGGGCCTGCGGTAGATAGCTTAACTGTGGAAGCTCGTTTGACCTTGTGTAATATGGCGGTTGAATTTTCTGCGTTCACTGGAATCATTGCACCAGATGATAAGGTCTTTGAATACTTAAAAGGTCGACCTTATGCTCCCAGTGGGGAATCTTGGCAGCAGGCGAAGGAATATTGGGGGGCACTATCTACTGACGATGGGGCTCATTTTGACCAAGAAATCGTTATTGATTGCGCCACTATCTCACCCACGGTGACTTGGGGGACTAGCCCTCAGGAGGCTATATCTATCGATGGCCAAGTACCTTCTTTGGTGCCGGAAAATGGAGATGCTCGTCGCTCTATGGAGCAATCCCTTGCCTACATGGGGCTTAAGCCTGGTCAATCTATCCAAGGGCTGCCTATCCAGGTGGCGTTTATAGGGTCCTGTACAAATAGTCGGCTTAGTGACTTACGTATTGCGGCAGCAATCTTGAAGGGGCGTAAAGTCGCTTCTGGCGTGCGTGCTATTTGTGTGCCCGGTTCTACACAAGTAAAACAGGCTGCAGAGAAAGAAGGGCTAGATCAAATATTTTTAAATGCTGGATTTGAGTGGAGAGAATCTGGATGTTCAATGTGTTTTTATGCTGGCGGAGAAGGATTTGTGTCTGGGGAGAGAGTCATTACCAGTACTAATCGTAATTTCGAGGGTCGACAAGGACCAGGGTGCCGATCTCATCTGGCTAGTCCGGCAACTGTAGCAGCTTCAGCCATCAATGGAGCAATTACAGATAGCCGTAAAATGGGGGCTCTCTAATGAAAAAGTTTGTAACTCATCGAGGGACTGCAGCCCCACTATTAAAAATTAACATAGATACTGATGCGATCATGCCCTCTCGAGAGATGAAAACGGTATCGAAAACAGGATTGGGCAAGAGCTTGTTTGCTAGCTGGCGATTTATTGATAGAGGAACTGACCAAGAAAAACTCAATCCTGAGTTTGTGCTTAATCAACAAGAGTACTCTCAAGCTTCGATCTTGCTAACGGGCCGAAATATGGGTTGTGGCTCATCACGTGAGTTTGCAGTTTGGGCCTTGGTGGATTTTGGTATACGTGCCATCATCGCCCCAAGTTTCGGTGCCATATTTTTTACCAACTGCATTAGGAATGGTTTGTTGCCGATAGTATTGGATGAGCAGGTGATAGCCTCTCTAGCGGATTATGTGGCATTGAATCCTCAAGCTAATCAACTAAATATCGATCTCAAAACTTGTCATGTGATTGGTCCAGACGGGATGACCTATCCCTTTGAATTACAGTCAGGGTTTCAAGTTATGTTGCTTGAGGGGCTTGATGCGATTGACGTGACTAACAAACTGGGTAAGGAAATCGACGCTTTTAAAACGACCGACATTCAAAAGCGACCTTGGGCTTATTTAAATTAATGCTTAGCGCTAGACTATGTTCAAAGGCTATGAGCTGGCATTAAGGTCTTCTATAATTCCATCTTGAATGAGTTCGGCGATCTCTTTATCGGTAAATCCGGCACTTTCAAGAATCTCAATTGTGTGCTCCCCTTGTAAGGGTACATCTTTTCTAATATCAAACCGCTTACCAGACATCTGAATAGGTAGCCCCGGCAGTTTAGTGGTTTCACCATTAGGTACTGTAATATCAAGAAGACCGCCAGATTCAAGCAGGTGAGGATCGGAAAATAAATCTGAAGGACTGCCAACGCCGGCAAAAGGTAGCCCACATTTTTCGAGTCTATCCATTAGTTCAGATTTGTCCAAAGTCAGAAAGATATTTTGTACCGCTGGAAGAATAGTATCTCGATGGTTCACACGATCATTATTTGCCTTAAGGCTGGCATCCTTAGAGAATTCAGTTAGCTCAAACTCTTCACAGAAGACTACCCACTGCGTGTCGCTAACAACAGCAACAAAAACTTGTTGATCATCTTTGGTATTGAAAATATCATAAATTGCCCATGCGGAAGTACGAATAGACATAGGTTTTGCGGGCTCCCCCATTACCACTTGTTGAGCCATATGTTGGCCCATTAGGAAAACTGTGCTTTCAAACAAAGAGCTCGTCACCTGTTGCCCTTTACCGGTTAGTTGTCGCATTTCTATAGCGGCTAGAATGGCGATTACGCCAAACATTCCTCCCATTACATCTATTACCGATGCCCCGGCGCGCATGGGGCGATTAGGTAAGCCTGTCATAAAGGCTAAGCCCCCCATCATTTGAGCGACTTCGTCGAGGGCTGTGCGATGCTCGTAGGGTCCATTGAGAAAGCCTCGTGTTGAGCAATAAATTAATTGTTCATTATCTTCGGCAAGATCTGCATATCCAAAGCCAAGTTTATCCATGGCTCCAGGCCTAAAATTCTCTATTAAGACATCAGCTCCAGTGATGAGCTGTTTTGCTAGTCTATTGCCTCGCTTTGATTTTAGATCAATACAAATACTGCGCTTGTTTCGGTTATACATAGCAAAGTAGCCAGCTCCCGATCCTCTGAGTCGTCGCGTGTTGTCCCCTCCTATGGGTTCAATTTTTATAACGTCGGCACCGAGGTCCGCCAAAATAGCTGATGCAGATGGCCCCATCACCATATGTGAAAATTCGACGACCTTGATGTGAGATAAGGGTAAGTGTTCGGTCTGACTCATGGCTGTATGCTCGGTAAGTGGAAAGTAATAGATTAGCTTAAAATCTGACATATCTTTGTAGGAATGATACACTAATAGATCAATACAAGTTAGCTTAATGCAAACTAAATTATTTTGAACCAAGGACATGAAAATGGCTGAGCCGAATATTTTAATTAGCGAAGTAGGCCCAAGGGATGGACTTCAAAATATCAATACAATTATGCCCACCGCTGATAAAAAGCGTTGGATTCAAGCTCAAGCTGAAGCTGGAGTAAGAGAGATTGAAGTTGGATCTTTTGTGCCAGCTAAGTTGATGCCGCAGCTGGCAGATACAGCTGAATTAGTTAAGTTTTCAAAGACTATCGATGGACTTTCGGTAGCAGTTCTAGTGCCGAATCTTCGTGGAGCTAAGGATGCGGTCGCCTGTGGAGTCGATAAAATGTCAATTCCACTCTCAGTAAGTGAGACGCATAGTCAGCGTAATTTGAATAGAACTCATGATCAGATGATAAAGGAGATAAAATCTATCTCTGACATGGTCAAACAATTGCCCGTTGAGGATCGGCCTCATTTTGAGGTGGGACTTTCAACGGCCTTTGGTTGTTCAATAGAAGGCGTTATTGATGAAAGTAAAGTGCTGAGGTTAGCAGATCGAGCCTTAGAAGCTGGGTGCGATGAGATAGGGTTGTCTGACACCACAGGTTATGGGAACCCAACTCAAGTCAAACGTTTAGTTCGCTCAGTTAAGCAGGCCGTTGGCCACAATAATCTAACAGGAGTCCATCTACATAATACTTATGGTTTAGGTCTTGCTAATACTCTAGCGGCACTTGAGGAGGGGATCGTCACTGTTGATAGCTCATTAGGCGGGCTAGGGGGTTGCCCGGCCGCCCCAGGTGCAAGCGGAAATATAGTAACCGAAGATCTCGTTTTTATGCTGCAAGCTATGGGCCTAACTACTGGTATTGATTTGAGTTTGCTGCTGAGGGTGAGAGATATTTTAAGTGAAGCGTTACCGAAGGAAACTTTGTATGGATTTTTACCTAATGCCGGCCTGCCAGAGGGATTTGTAACGGTTTAGGTGCTCATAGACTTGCTCGCATTAAGGGCCTATGTATAGCCTTGCAAAAATATATTTCTATTACGTAGGATTTTAGAATTATAGTTTATTTTGTGCATATACACTGAATATACGCGTTTTGAGATATAAATGTATACGCTTGCAAAATATGAATTTAGGCATTACTCTATTAGAATATTTTGAGTGCCATTAGACTAACAGCACTAATTAAGCGAGGAAAATAAATTGAATAAATGTGACTCTCTATTACGCGGCATGGTTGTTAGCATGGACGTCGAGCGAAATGTCTTTACTAATGGATATGTTGCTATCACTGATGGGCTCATTGTGAGTGTAGGCGACGCTAAGCGCTGCGATTATGTTGGGACAGAGGAGCTCGGTGGTGAGGGGCACATCATCATCCCAGGACTAGTTAATGTCCACGGCCACCTGGTACAAGGATGTATGCGAGGCATGGCAGAGGGAACAACTTTTGAGGACCGATTTTTTGGTTTTTATTACCCAATGACCGGCGCCTGCGATGAAGAAAGGTCCTATATTTCAGCTATGCCTCCCATTCTTGATTTAGTTCGTCGGGGTGTTACAACAACAGCAGATGATCACTTTACCCATGTCCATAAAGACTCAGTAGATGGGGTACTTCGTGCTGTTCGTGATGCCGGAATTCGTTGTCGGATGGCAAGATTAACCATTAACGATAAGGACGCTGTTCCTGAGCCTTTTCGAGAGGATCTAGATACAGCGCTTTCGGAGACAGAGCGCGTTAAGAAAAAGTGGGAGGATGATTCAATCACTGTCACTGCATCGACTATTGGGATCACCTATTGTGAGCCTGATCAACTCAAGGCACTATGGGAATGGACTGTCGCAAATGATCGCCAGTTCGATATTCATGCACCCGCAGTATTTGATCAGAAATATTTAGCGAAGAGACGAGGTTGGACAGGTGGTTCTTTCGAGTGGCTAGATGACGCTGGTATTTTGAGTCCTAATGTAATCGCAGCTCATGCACAAAATCTCCGTCCCGGTGAAGCCGAATTAATTAAAGACCGTGGGGCGACAATTTCCCTTGTTCCCGATATGGAACAGGTTCTTGGTTTAGTAAGTTTTGATGCCCGTCAGTTCTTGGAGCGAGGTGTGACCTGTGGTTTGGGATTGGACGGTCCAGTTGTTGCCTATGGACATGATTTGTGGACAGCCATGAGAAGCTTTTTGACGGGTCAGAGACTAGGCGATGAATACCGACGCCGCTCTGGAGACTCATCTTCTGAATGGACAGGAGAAGAGGTCCTGTGGGGCAGTGCCGAACAGGCACTTGAATTAGCAACTATTGGTGGTGCTAAAGCATTGATGATGGACGATCGTATTGGATCTTTAGAAGTAGGAAAAGACGCAGACCTGGTGATGATTGATCGACGCGGAGAAACCCAGCTATCTCCTCCTGCCGCAATTATTCCTAACCTAGTGTACGGCAATGGACCAAGCCCAGAGGCTATTAGCAGAGTAATGGTTCGGGGACGATCTATTATTGAAGATGGCGAACATGTGAGTGTTGATCGACGAGAGGCGGTTCGGAATCTGGATGCACTTCAGCAAACCTTGATACAAGAAGTTCAGGTAGAAAAATTTGTTCGCATGCGTAGCAGATACAACTGGGTATGATGGAACAACATTTTTGTAAATGGTTTGTTCGGGATATCACCCCTTAATTTAGGTGTGATTCTGGGGGCATACTTAGCATGTTGGGGATAGAATAATTACCTTCATGGCAGGCAAATTCATACAGATCACCACTGGTTACTCCGCGCTCAGCATGGTCATTAGTTAAGGGAATCCGCGCAGTCCAAGGCTCACTAAATCGGCTTGAATCTTCCATTGTGAAAGAGTAATCGATGGTAAATTCGTCTGTGCGCGTCAAGCGCTCAGTAAGTTTCAATGTTGATTTCGCAGCTCGCCAAGGCACCGCCCAATGCCAGCCTTTGGTATCTAAATATCCTTGACTCTCAATAATTAAGGTATCACCCTCCCAATATCCTCTGGCGTCTCCCAGCCATTGACCTACAGGGGGATCAAGATGCGGCCGCCCATCTAAAGGAATAATTCGATATTCGTGATACATCTCTTGCATGATAACGATATAGAGTTCTGTCTGAAATATCTGAAAATTGTTGTTATAGGGGTGCTGAGGGTAGATTCCAACTCCATCAGTGATGCAACGTTCTCCTGTATCTAAGTCACGGTACGACCTAAAGGGTGCGCCAGGGGCAGTAGTTTCCCATGGAAAGTAACTTTTACCTGAGAGGCTGGTAGTCTTTTTAATATCAGTTTTCCAGGGGATTTTGCCATTTTTAGGATGAATAATTAGTGATGTCTGTCCGTTTGAGAGTGCTTTTAAACCGAGATCAAACCAGGCCTCACGGCCTCCTTTGCCGTACTTTTCTAAAACAGCTTCCCCAAGCTGGCTGCGTTGGGCTTCTGAAAGCACTTCGGTATTAGCATATTCATCAGGTCTTTCCAGCGGTGTTGCAGTGGCGTTGGTCCAAACCCCTTGGAGATCTGGCACGCCCCAGGACGTCTTTGGAATATCTTCAGCGATAGTAGGTGGCGTTAGCAACAGCCATGCTCCGACCATGTTTAGCATAACAATAGATCGTAGAGCACCGATCATTTGTTTTCCTTTTCTGGATCTTGGCCTAAATGCTCGTACATAAGTTCTTCTGCAAATTCGATACATCTAAAATCTAGTAACTGAAAATCCTTTTCGATGCGTCGATACAATGGTAAACGTATTGTCCAAGGTTTTGTGAAAACATTCTCGTCGGTGATAGTGGCTTCATAAAGCAAATGATTAGGGCCTTGTGGTATAAATCGTTCAGTAACCTTTAGTGCGTCACTATGGAAGTTGCCAGAGCGGTCAAACCAAGTATTTGCAACCTGATTGATGACCTCCACGGTTAAGGAGCCGTCTTCCCAGCGACCTTTTGAAAGACCCATCCATGTATCTACAGGAGCCTGCATATTAGGTCGATCCATATAGATTGTTCTGCTAGCCCCGGCAAATTGATAGCCGACGAAAATATGCTTCGGAGTTTGAACGATTTGAAAAGGAAATGGCATATAGGTTGCCCTAGGTATTCCCGGCATATAGCATTTGATCGTGGGATCTAACTCTAAGCGTTTTTTGAAGTGCTCTTTGCGTTTTGTTTCAGCCCAGGCTTGATAGGGGATATTGTTACCCTCGACAATGCCCATTCCCGGAGGAGTGGCGCCTAAGGCTCCGAGAATAGAGAGAGGTGGATGAGCTCCTATGTGTCGTTCAATATTCCAATGAGCGGAGCTCACTGCCTGCCAAATTCCGTTGAGATCTGGAGGGGTATCTTTGGTGCTCGCCGTTTCTTTCGAAGCAATTAATGCCATCGGGCTCATAGCTAGCATTATAATTAGACTAACTCGAGTCAAAATTCTTTTTTTACATGGGCGCATCTGCATTTTACTATTGTAGTAGTAATTTATTTAAAACAGCCACAGACTAGCAAACTTTATTTAATTTATCGATAGATAAATTAAGTTATTTTTGATAACCTAAACGGCGTTTTCATGAGGGGATAAACTCAATTATGGAGGTGCTAAATTTTCTTGAAAGCACAGCTGTAGCGACCTGGGTACGTGAGTCTTTGTCTCTTTGGGCATTTCCAACCATGATCGCTTTACATGCAATCGGCATGGCTGTCTTGGTTGGCCTTAATGTTGCGATTTGCTTGTTACTCTTATCTTCGAAACCAAGAGCTCCGATGGCTTCTGTACAGACGTTCTTTTGGTTTATATGGTTAGCATTGGCTGTTAATGTTGTTTCAGGCACGCTCCTGTTAATGGCCAATGCAACAGAATTGCTTGTCTTACCAGTTTTCTATATCAAGATATTATTTGTCATTCTTTCTGTTATCGTTCTTTTAAAACTTCAGCAAGGTGTGGCTACTGAGGTTAATTATGCTGATGCAGATCTAAGTCAAAAAAGACTACGGATTTTATCTGTGATGTGTTTATCCACATGGATGATTGCTTTAGTTGCGGGACGACTGACCGCTTACCCTATGCTTTTGTTCGGCCACTAAATTGGGGGTATAAATAGTGCAAGCTCTGACTACGCTGGTGGGTCACTATGACTGGTTATGGCCTCTGTGTGAAATTATTCACTTCATGGGTTTAATCTTGCTGGTAGGAACCGTCGGTTTAATTGATTTACGCGTTCTGGGTATTGCACGCCAATTACCCTTGGTGTTTTTATACCGATTAGTTCCATGGGCGATTTTTGGTTTTATACTTTGCCTTTTAACTGGCCTAGTGTTTATCCTGGGAGATCCATTTAAGACTCCCATGGACACGTTAACAAAGCTAACCTTTCAAATTAAAATGTTGTTTGTCGCTGTAGGTCTGATCAATGCATTGATATTTGAATATTATTCAGATTTTAGACAGTTATCTCAGGTCGAAGGATTTAATGATGAGGCACCCAAGAAGATAAAGATAATTGCTGGAACTTCTTTATTTGTTTGGTTGAGTGTTGTGTATCTTGGAAGAATGCTTCCCTATGGGGATTCATTTTATTTTATATTTTATTGGTAAGTATTGTTCATTTAGGTTGATTATTGGATGCGGAGATAAAGCGCTACAGGCATTAATCTAGTGACATTATTCAGGCCAACATTAATAGGTTAGTATCATGAAAAAACAACTATTTAACGTTAGTATTTTATGCTTAGTCATGCTGTTTAGTGGGGCAAGTTGGGCTCATCATTCGTTTGCGGCTGAGTTTGATGTTAATCGGCCCATAGAAATAACAGGGCAAGTAGTAAAAGTTCAGTGGATTAATCCTCATGCATGGATTCATGTTGAGGTAGTCAACTCTGAGGGAAACGAAATCTGGAAGATAGAAGGCGGCACACCTAATACTTTATTTCGACGTGGAATTACCCGGGACACACTGCCTATAGGTACTAATATTGTTGTGCGGGGCTACCAGGTAAAGGGCGGAGGATTTGCTGCTAATGGGAGAGAAATTACCCTTGAAAATGGAAACAAATTGTTCGTTGGGACTTCTGGAGTGGGTGCCCCAGATGACGGGGCAGGGAAAAGCAAGTAGACCCTTACTGAGTTTTTCTTTTATTAAGCTAGCAGAAGTTCACTAATCAGAAGGGCTTGCAGTGGTCAGGTACACGAAAAAATACATAAATTCGATGACAGTGTTAGTGGTTTGCTTATCTTGGTTTTTAGCCGCTTGTGATCAAAAACAAACAACAGCGTTATACAGTTCACAAATAAACACACAACAAACCATGAATTGGGTACTTGACCCCCATGCAGACCTGATTTGGGACTCGTCAGGGTTTGTAGTAACTGCTCAAGGAGTTCAGAACTTAGCTCCAAGTACCGATGAAGAGTGGGACGCTGTTAGAAACGCCGCTGCCAGTATTGTCGAGGCTGGTAACCTGTTAATCATGCCTCATCATGCTCAAGGCAGAGATGCTTGGATTGGCCACTCTCGAGGGCTCCAGTTTACTGGAATGGAGTTACTTAAGGCGGCTGAAAATAGGGATGCTCAAGCCCTTTTTGATTTGGGTGGACAGCTTTATATAAACTGTCAGTCTTGCCATGATCAGTATCTTGACCTCGCCGCACAAGAGCGCCTCAACTAAGGAATTATGGGAAGGAGTATATAAGGTGCTTGCGCTGGGTCAACATGGATGCTGGTATCTCCACTGAAGATTTCAGGCGGTCTGTCTCTTGGATCATCATGCAAGAATGGACCGCAGCCACGAAGTTCATTTTTAAAGTTAGATAATCTCTGGCCGCTAGCATGAGGATACTCATAGTCCTTCCCTCTAATAGTTACAGCAAGCTGAAAACCTTTGGGAACTACAATCGAGGTTGGCCATATTTCGATGTCAACATCTACCTTTTCCCCGGGGCTAAGCGATTGTTTTTCATCATGGGAATGGAAAGGCCTCCATGGTGTCGACAGTTTGTGATCTAGTTTCCGATGTGATGCTCTGAGCCACCCCTGAGCGATAGGTGTATTTGGGTCTATCGCTCCTTGGAATACTACTTCTTCCCCATCCGGAGAGAACACGCGTAAAATAACAAACAAATCTGCATCAGATGTTGATGAGGACACGCAAAGTTTGATAGCACTGGGCCCCGTGATCTCTGTTTCTGTTTCAAGTGGAGCGGACATAAAAGTGATGCCTTCCCCCATTGCTTCAAAACTTAATATTGAGCTCTCTGTCGGAAGGCTTTGAGAGAGAACATTATTGTGTGGATCAAGATAAAATTTCGTCCACTGTGTTCGTGGAATGGGCCAGTTATCTTCAGTACGCTCATCAAAACCATCAGTTCTGCGAACCTGTAATTGAACGGGTGGCTGATCCAGCCAGCCATTGTCTTCCCCTTTTAGGAAGTGCCCAAAAAAGCGTTTTTGCAGGGCGATGCCGTAGTCGGTATAAAACTCTGTCCAATGCTCAAGACCATGAGCCTCTAGCCATTTTTGATCAGAGGATGCTCTCATAAACCCTTCAAAGTTACCTCTGGGGTGCAAGCCTTGGCCTCCCCAATTTGCCGCTGTTAACAGAGGGGTAGTTATCTTTGACCAAACTGCGGATCTTTTCTTGTGATAGTCATCATCCAAAGGGTGTTCGAGAATGTCTTCCCCAAAGTTACAACGATTTTGCGCAAGTTCATCATCGGTTAAGCTTTTCGTTCCGCAGATCAATTCACCCGTTACTTGGCTTTTTGGTCCTCGTTCAGCCAGACCATGTTGAACATTTTTCACTTGCATGTCGTACCAGTTTGCCCAAAATGTACTCAGTATTCCGCCATGATGTGTCATGTCGCGGTACCAATCAGTCGCACCCTCCCAGACGCACATTGCTGCCAGATGAGAGGGTTGCAGAGAGGCGACTTGCCAAGCGTTAATGCCATAGTAGGAGACGCCATTTAGTCCGACTTTACCATTGCTCCATGATTGAACCCCAGCCCATTGGATACACTGTGCGTAATCTTCAGTTTCCCTCGGTGAGAAGTGGTCCACATAGCCTGGCGATGCACCACAGCCTCTGGAGTCTACCCGAATACAAACATAACCATCTGGCACCCATTTCTCAGGATCTACGACCTCCCAGTTTTGATATTTATTCGTAGATCCTGCAGGTACATCAGGATGCTCATCAACCATGCGTTGCCATGCACTTGGGTAACCTTCCTGAAACGACAAACCTTTTGCATAAGGTCCATGGGTTAGGATGACTGGGTATTTACCATCATCAATAGGACGAAATATATCTGCTCGAAGAACTAATCCATCATCCATTGTGATTTCGACATTCCAATCAATGCGCATATTGTCCTGAATTTGTGAATCTGCCACGAATACTCCTGAGGGATTTAAAGTGTTAATTATTTAGGTTGGGTCATTTTCTCGGTGACATAACGGATAACCTCAACGGCATCGGCATCAGCGAAACCACCATCTATAGTTGCCGAATAGGTTTCGAGTACACCATTAGTTGCTGGCATTGGCACTCCAAATTTTTCTCCCGTATCGAGCATTGAAAGCAAATCTTTTTTCATACTTGCCACATCAAAAGCTACGGGACTAGGCTCGCCCATGATGGTGGGTATTTTGAGTCCAAGTACCGCCAGAGCAGCAGAACTATCTTGAATGGTGTCTAACATCAAATCTAGATCTAAACCGCCTTGAGTTCCCATGGCGATGGCTTCGGCAAGTGAACCCCAGTAAACCGCGAGCGGGAGATTAACGACCAGCTTAAGCACTGTTCCTTGTCCTACTGGACCGGCATGAACAATACGGCGACCAAAAACATTCAGTATTGGTTCTGCAGTCTTGAAGTCTTCATCACTGGCCCCACACATCACCAGCAGTTTCCCGATTTTCGCAGGGGCGACTGTCCCGGATACTGGAGCATCAACAAAACTTGCACCTTTGTTTCTTACTTGTTGGGCTATGTGTTTAACAGTAGGAGGGCGCAGGGTGCTCATATCAATGAACAATTTTTCCTCTACAGGGACACTCAGCAATCCGTCTGGTCCCTCAAAGACTGCACAAATCGCTGCATCATCAGTGAGCATGGAAACTACCACATCTACCGAGCTTGCTAAGGCAGCAGGTGATGGAGCCGCTTTAGCGCCTAAGCTTACTAAATGATCGACCTTATCCGAGCTTCGATTCCATACAATTAAATTATATCCAGCCTCCATGAGTAATGGCGCCATAACTGAGCCCATTTTTCCAAGCCCAAGAAAACCTATCGATATCATTTTAAAATCACCTAATATTTTGTTTAGTCGGGCACATATGCAATTAAATCGAGTAATGTGTTGGCGCCTTCAACGACCATAGGGCCACCAGCAATACCGATAGTAGTGGATACCGGCCTGTCACCTGGAAAGTAACTAGCCCACTCTTGAATTGAGTCGGAGAACCATTGCAGATCATTGTGAAAGCACACTCGGCGGACTATATTCTCAACTGAAGTCCCTGCTGCCTCACAGATACTAGATACGTTCTTCATCATGTAACGCATTTGATTTTGGCCAGGTGAGCCATACCAAGGCGCATTTGGATGGCGAATCATCCCTTGCGCAAGCACCCCTGATGAATCAAAAGCCATTTGAGTACTAAAGAACAAAAAGTTTCCGACTTTGATCGCCTGAGGTTCATGCCCCGGTTGCTCTGGTGCATCCGCTGTTTCAATAGTGTGTTTGGTCAAAGTTGCATCGTTGGCGAGTAGGGTGAGAGAAATCTCTACTCTGCATCCGCGCACACCCATTCCCATATACGGAACTACAACGCGAGCGGGAGGGTTGTGGGGGAACCAATGTTTCCAGACCTCATCCATTGCGGCAAAATCACTCGGATGACCTATGTAAACTTCCGCTTTAACTGCTTGCTCCAGTGAACTCCCCGCTGACTCAGCGACCAGTGCAAGTTTTTGAAGTGTGCGTTCAGTTTGTTGTGCAACACTTGAATCAAACCACATTTTGGTGTCTGAAATAGACCCCGCTGACTCGCCCATTGTGGCAGAGTTTGAATTTTCCCCGTCCCATTCTAGTGCTGATTCTGCCGATAAAAATACCCAGTCACCCCGTCGCAGTGCTGATGCATGAGCCCCCGGAGGAAGAGTCATCCCGCTGGGAGCACCATAGGTCTTAGTTTCGTGTTCATCGTCGAAGCAAATCATATCAACTTCTAATTGGGTGTCTCTCCACATAAGTTCGCTACATCCGACACTAGATGAAGGTGGGCAGTTGGTGACAAGCTTCTGACGTGATCGCAGATAGGGTTCAATGCTCAAATTTGGCCAATTATTGCCTTCTTCAAAGTCCTTGATACTGGGGTTTTTATTGGCAAAATATTGCCAAATTCGGACCATATCTTTGTTAATGTCACAACCGGTTGCCTTAATAGTGTCTGCAAGATTGCCTAAGACATAATCTGACTCCAAAGAAAGTTGACCCTTCAAATATCGATTCTCTTGTCTTATCTCAGGGGCTAAACCCGTCTTCATGTCACTGGCAAGCTGTCCAGCAATAAATACCCAGCCGCCAGCTTTTATCGCAGGGCTGTAAGGCATTAATGGTTTTGGAACGCCCGCTTCTAGGCCTGGCCATATGGCCTCAGGTAAAGAACTCTTTTTTGAACTCTGCTTTTTCATAACCTTGTACCTATAGAATAAAATGTTTAAATATATTGAGTAGCCATTGATGTATTCTCATCTAAGTGCATCCCTAACTCTTGTTCATTTCAGCTTGTTTTTGCTTAGCCATACTTTGTAGAATAGCGAAAACAGCAGCGGTATCTTGTTCACCAAAACCCTCTGCCATAGCCGATTCATAGATGGGTGAGGTTGCTGAAAAAAGAGGAGTGGATACACCTATTTCATCGGCAAATTCCTTGATTATTTTCATGTCTTTGTCCCAAATCGCTAGTTTCATAGTAGGCGGAACATAGGTACCCTTTGCCATCAGAGGGCTTCTTAATTCAAAAATTCTTGAGCTACCAGCTCCAGAAGCAATAACTTCACAAAACATATCTGCATCTAGACCACTAGCTACTGCAAGCGACAGTGCTTCCGCCGTTGCCACATTGTGAATGGCTACTAATAAGTTAGCGGCAATCTTCATTTTGGTGCCTTGGCCGAATTCTCCGATATAAAAAACGCTGCGAGCAAAACAATTGAAGACTGAGACTAGAGAATGGTAGGAGTCATTGGAACCGCTGGCATATATGGCTATATCGCCAGTTTTAGCCTGCGCACCTGTACCGCTGATCGGGCAATCGAAAAATTCAATACCCGCTTTTGCAAGCCGGTCATGGTTGTGCACCTTACAATCAATACTCAACGTACTAAGATCTGCAATTATGGGTTTTAGGGCAGTTACTTTTGGATCATTTAGTATTTGAGTTACTGTTGAGTTAAGAGCCTCCTCATTAGGAAGGCTCAGCAATATTAGGTCTGAGCATTGAGCAACTGCGGTAGCATTTAGTTGGGTTTTAACACCAATGATGTGTGCTTCTTTGCTAGATCTTTCATCTGGGTCGTAGCCGTACGTTTGATATCCATGTGTCACTAGATGATTGGCTAACGCTGAGCCCATTATTCCAAGGCCAATTACACCAACGCGTGGATGGGTTTTTGTCTTGGGAGTCTTTAGTGTTGTCATGGTAAAGATCTCTAGTGTTGGATCGCTTTGTTTCCCTCAAGCATCGTGCTTACAGCGCGGGATACGATCTCATTAAAATTACTGCTAACTCGGCTACGATAAACGTGTTTGCGTATGGCGTGATAAAATAAGCCACCATGCATAACCCAGACATGGTCTAATTCAATCTGGTCAATTGGGTTTATATCGATATCTGGCAGCCCGCAATAGTGTCTTAATTCAATGCAAATTGGCGCTAGGATTTTTTCTTCGACTAGACCGATGTAATGTTTATTTAACGGCTCTTCCATGAGAGCAGAAAACATATAAATACGAATCCATTCATTTCGATAAGTAGCTTCAGAATAGTTGCAGTAAAAGTCGCATAATCTTTTGTGCAGCGGCTGACTTCTATCAGTTAATGCCTCTGACCACACGGGGTCGAGTTTGTTAATATAGACTTCGTTAAAAACGCGCTCTATTAGTGATCGTTTCGTTGGAAAATAGCGATAGAGAAGAGGTTGAGTAATACCAAGTTGCAAAGCTAGTTCTCTAGTTTGCCCTGAAAATCCTTTTTCTGCGAAAAATTTAATCGCACCTTCTAGGATCTGTTTCTCGCGATCTTCGGGTGATAAGCGACGAGCACTGCTAACTTTAGCGTTCAATATAAACCTCTATATTATGGTAAGTTCACTGTTTTTCTGAAACCGCAGTTTATCAGATGATAAATAAAAACTCTATAACTCAAGGGGGGCTGCGGCGCTTTTCTATGTAGGTTTTTGTAGCAGTGCCCGCGAGTAGGAGGGCTAAGCTTGCTTGTATCTTGCGATGCCGTCGCTACCGAGGTCGACCACTAGTTCTTTTGAGCTCACAAGATAGTTTAGGTTAGCAACAGCCTCTCCCACTGCAATAACCATATTACCAATATTGATCTTGCTTTTGAATAATATTGGAAACACTTCAGCTACGGATCGAGGTTGTGAGCAGAACTCTAAAAGATCCTGAAGCCCTTTTTTATGTTCATTAATCATATCCTGAAGCCTAAGATGAACACCGTAAAAAGGATCCCCGTGGGAAGGTAAAATAAGGACATCTTTATTAAGCCTATTTTTAAGGGACTCACAGCTACGTAAAAAGTTGTGAAGGGGGTTAGCTCTAGGTTCATCAGGACGTACGCTAATATTGGGAGAAATTCTGGGTAGAATTTGGTCGCCGGCGATCATTATATTAAGTGATTTGCAGTGCAGGCAGATGTGCTCGGGGGAGTGTCCCTCTACAATAATAACTGTCCATTGTAGAGATCCGATTTGAAGCACTTGGTTATCTGTAAGTCGTTTGTAATGGCTAGGAAGCGGCGAGACAAAATCACTTCTATTATTAAATCGAACCTTAAACTCATCTAAAATTGATTCCTCAACCCCCGCTGCCCGAAAGAATGCTACGGTGGCCTCAGGTGGGTCGCTTTTGATCTCATTAATAATGACTCTACTGGAGAGATATTCAGTGCGAGACATGCACAGTGTTGCGCCCCATTTTTCCACTAACCATCCTGCAAGGCCTAAGTGGTCAAAATGCATATGCGTAACGATGACTTGTTTGACTGGCTTGGAATTGAGATGGGTGCTAAAAATTTCTTCCCAGAGCGCCTTTGTATCTTCTGTAGCCATTCCAGTATCAACTAAGGTCCACCCGTCTTGTTCCTCTAGCATCCATAAATTAATGTGATTTAAACTAATAGGAAGAGGCATGCGTACCCAAAAAATACCTGGGCCTACCTCAATTAGTTCGCCAGGATTAGGACGGTTATCAAAAGGATAAGATAGCCCATTAGATCCTGTTTTCATTTTATTCTCCTAAGCGAAAGTGGTGCATTAAAGTGTTTCTATAACTCAGTATTTAAAGACTCTTAATTGTTCCTCTAAGAATTAATTTAGCGTCCAGCTTAATACTCTCAGGGTCCATTGACTGAGTCTCAATTTTAGATATTAGAGTAGTAACGGATGTTCTTACCAATTCATTATGGGGTATTTTCACTGTGGACAAATCGTGATCTGTCCACCCTGCAGCGGGAATATCTCCCAGTCCGATTATGCAGAGGTCCTGGGGGACATTAATATTAAGTGTGTGTCGGCATCCTGAGAGAATCCCTAAGGCGGTATAGTCTGAAGTGCAAACAATAACATCGGGTTTAATATCCTCTCTCCACAGCTCGATAATTGTTTGCAAGCCAGCTTCATAGCCATGAATGCCTGTCCGTTCAGAGATAATTCTTGTCCCTTGAGTTTGGTTAACAGTTTCAGCAAGAGAATCGCTTATACCAGAGACAACTTGACTATTGGGGTCTGAGCTGACGATGGCTATTCGTTTGTATGCTCTCTCCAGCAGTGCATTTCCAATATCACGTCCAACCTTCGTTGAGTCGATGGTGATAATCGAGGCATTGATCCCTGGAGCAGTATGATTTAACAACACAATTGGGATATTACTTCTGATACATAAAGCCGACATATTGGCAGAAGGTGAGGTCGAAAAAACAATCACGCCATCTACCTGGTAACTTAGAAAATCTGTAAAGGCACGATCAACAGATTCTAAGGTGTTCGCTGACTGAACAACTGGTTTAAAACCCTTCTCTGTAATGGCTTCGCATAATCCCTTTAGTATTTCGGCTGCTTTTGGATGATCCCAATTAGCAAATAATATACCGACCAATCCTGACTGATTTTTAGACAAACTGCGAGCGATGATATTTGGTTGATAATCTAGCTTCGCAGCTGCATTTAAAATTTTTGCTTTTGTTTTTGCAGAAATACTCGCTCCCGGCGTAAACGCCCGAGAAACTGAAGCTTGGGATACGCTAGCTAGATCTGCTACGTCTTGAGAGTTACTTCTTCGCTTGACTGTCATTGTGGATTACACCGAAAAATGTATCGTTAAAATCATTTACTCAATACTGCCGCGGGGTTATGCATACGCTTGCAATGCTACTAGGTTAGTATTGCTTATTCAATATAAACCGATTTGGAATAGATGATTTGTTACTAAACAGGCGAACCTAGATGATAGTCAGTGCGCCAAACTTCACTTAAGAGAGATTAATCGCTTTTATAGTGACGTATTGCCTGTCGCATTTCTTTAATTATCTTGGCTTCATTTTTTTTAATTCGATCTGACAGGCCTCCCACGGCAACAACTAGAGCGCTCTCTGAGGAAACTCCTGGCAGAGCCATCGCGATCGCCCCGGTATCAGGGACAACACGATTGTATGCTTCGAAATATCCTTTGGTGCGAGTTGCTTCTACATCGATCATTAGTTCGTCGAGGTTGACTCTATGTTGAGCACTTGTAGCGCGGCGGTTCGCTCGTTTTACAGCTTTAGCAATCTCTTCATCGTTTCTAGTGGCCAGTTGCGCGATGCCTATACCTGTGGTGAAAAGAGGTAGTTTAGCCCCTTGCTGAAAGCTTAATGAAATTGGGAAGGTACCAGTAATGACGGTGATCAATTGCATATGGATACCGTTAGGCATTGACAGTGTTACCGTCTCACCTAGAGATTTGTGAATATGATCTAAGATTTGCAGAGCATCACTGCTTGCTCCAAATAACTCTGGGAGCCAATCGCCGAGTTTGGTCACGCGCAGGGATGAAAAGTACTTTGTGGTATTCAGATCAAGCGTTAGGTATCCAAGATTAACTAAGCTTTTCAGAAGCGCGTCGGCGCTTGATTTAGGATAATCAAGATAATTGCAAACTTCCGTTGCTGTTAATGGCTTTTGGTGGGTCTTGAACAGCTCTAAAACGCTGAACACACGTCCTACGGATTTAACAACATCTTTGCTCATAGGTATATTCTTTATAATTTTGATTAAAATGATAATTCATCTATATGAATTTGTAAATTATATATAAGAATTATTTGACAAGAATGAAGGACCAATTTAGAGTTCCAGTTAATCTTATAAGGGGCTTTAAAGATGTTTAAACCCTTGTCGGCCTTTTATTATATTACTTGTTGTCTATTCAAGGCAATTCAATAAGTTAGTATATATTTTAGTATGCAGGATTTTATTTGGGGGCCATCTGAGCTGCAAATGCCAGATAAGTTGGTGTTTAGGGGGCGGTAGTAGGGGTTTTTCCGGTAGATTGCTATATATCTATTGATTACTGTTTTTTAATTACTTGGAACAATAAGTAACAGAGGAAATAAAGATGCATTTAAAGTGTTTAGGCTTCCATAAGGGCAATAAAAATGGAGTTAGTGTTGTTGCTCAACAGCTATTTCTATCGATTTTTCTACTTATTGCACTAGCATCATGTACTAAAAATCTGCAAATTGCCTCTACACCAGAACTATTAGATGCCGAGCATAGGGACTCAGATGTACTCGAAAAAGCTTATCAAGGGGTCGGAGGTAAGCAAGCTCTGTCAGCCCTCGAAGGTCTGTATATAGAAGATAGTAGAGATCGCTATTTGATGGGGCAGGGACCAGAGCCTGGGGTAGGGTTGTTCCGCGGAATTACCTCAGAAGCAAAGGTTTCATATGATCTATCTAATGAAGATTTGCGATTAGAGTTTGTTCATGCCAACCACTATCGTATTGAGCGCAACGTGACTGAACTGATTAAGGATGATGCTGCTTACCTGATGGGGTGGGATGATTTTTATCAAGAGAAGCCACCCGGTGTCAATAAGCCGATGAAATCTGACCGATTGGCTGTGAGTCTAAAGACGGAGAAGTTATTAAACCCTCATCTTATTTTGAAAGAGGTTATCGCAGACCCATCTTTAGTTCTAACTGACTCAACAGAGCCAACGATGTTTGGCGCACGGTTAACTGAAGATGAAGTTTATCCAGTTTCTTTTTCGAGAGACAGGGCCAGTGGTAAAAGAGTCATTATCACTAATGAAAAATGGCTAGATAACTGGAGTTCTACTAAGTTCTTTGAAGAGTCTATTCTCGAGTATGAAATCGATTCTACTTGGCTCGAACGCTGGCAACGATCTACAGATAGCAATGCAGCTGAATATGAGCGGGTTGTAATTAAGAACGATGTTTATCCGATTAGTCTGATAATTGATCCCATCAGTGGTCATATATCTCAGTTAAATACTGTTGAATATGATGTGGTTTTGGGGGATGTTCCCGTTGAGGTCTTTTACTTTGACTGGAAGCAGTTTGGTGACTTGTTCTTTCCTACCCATATCCGCATGTCGGTTGCTGGCATTCCTGCGTTGGAGGTAACACGAAGTAATATCGAGGTTAACAAATCATTTAATAGTGCCACCTTTGAACCGCCTGAACAGGTGGTCTATCAGCATGATGAGGAATTAGCATTTCGAGGAGCAAGAGTAAGTCAGATTGTTCAGTCATTAGCCCACGCAGGATCCCCAGAAAAAGCTCTTGGTCGCCCCCATATTGAAGCCAATGAAATTGAACCAGGTGTGTTCTTGTTGGATGCGACTCCATCAGATGTCATATACGTGCTGGTGGTTGAACAAACTAATGGTGTTGTTGTTATTGAGCCAGGTTTCTTTGATCTCAAAGGCGAGGCAATCATCGACTGGATTAGTGAAAATATTCCCGATAAACCCATTACCCATATTATCGCGACTCATGCGCATATGGATCATGGAGGAGGGGTGCGGCCTTATGTCGCTGCCGGTGCCAAACTCATCGTCCATGAGAATGCTAAAGGATTTTTCGAAAAGGTACTTAGCCGTCCAGCATCTAAGATTCTACCGGATGCCTTAGATCGCAATCCAAGGCAGGGAGAGGTTTTAGTTGTGAGTGCTGATGAGCCGTTAGAGATTAGCGATGAGATTCGCCCAGTAGTGGTCTATCCGGTGGAAAATGGACATACAACAGATATGGTCATGATTATGGTGGCGAATGAAAAAGTACTATACAGCGGAGACTTGTATGTGGGGGCTCTGGCTCGATATGCCCCTGCTGCACGCAGAATCTCTCCAGCTAAACAACCAACATCCACCATAGAACTATATGACGCGATTCAACTATACCAGCTTGATGTTGAAACTTTGGTGGGGTCCCACAGTAAGAATGTGGTGAAGTATGAAGAGTTTGAGCAATTTATGGGTAAGTAAAGCTTCTTCAACAAGCCTTTTAGGTCGTAGATATTTGAGAACATATTCGTGAGTGAAAATAAGTTAGCAGCGATAACTAATAAGCTGCACCGCTTTTTATATAAAAGAGCATAAATCTAAATATCAGAGTAAAAAACTGGGAATAAAATGTCTATTGTTGAGAATAACCAAGGTGGTCTAACTTTTATTGATGTGACTGTTATCGTCGCCTATTTACTTATCATGCTTTACATGGGGCTGAAAATAGCGCGGAAACAGAGGTCAACAGAAGACTTTTTTGTGGGTGGGAGAGACCTTCCTGCTTGGGCGGTTGGCATCAGTTTATTCGCATCGGTCATGTCAACGATCTTATATCTTGGTCAGCCTGGAGAGATGTTTAGAACAGGCTTGTCCTTTCTAACACGAAACTTACCGCTTCCTCTTATCTTAATAGTAGTGTGTTTCGTTTGGATTCCTTTTTTTATGCGCTTGCGGCTTACCAGTGCCTATGAATATCTTGAGCGAAGGTTTAATTATTCAGTAAGAGCTTTGGCAGCAATATTTTGTCTGTTGCTGATTTTTGGCTGGATTTCAGTTGTAGTCCTAACGGCCTCTATGGCATTAGTTGAGATAACCAGGATTGAAGCGATATTACCCTTCATTAATGACGCGGATAGCGCAGTCTATGCCACGATTCTTGGTGTAGGTGCTTTTTCCATTTTTTACACTACTCTAGGCGGTATTCGGGCAGTTATCTGGACAGATGTAATACAGTTTTTTGTGTTACTTATTGGGGCTCTATTTACCATGGGTGCAGTTGCATGGATGACTAGTTCCAACGTAGGCGACTGGATAGAGGTATCCCAGACTTATAAACACGAAGAAGTGCAATGGTTTGACTGGGATGTGCGAAATCGGTCGACTGTATTTTCGATTAGTTTGAGCCTGTTTATGTGGATGGTGTGCACCCATGGTGCGAACCAAATGGCTATGCAGCGCTATTTTACGGTCAGAAATGTAAAAGCTGCGAGAATAAGCTATGTCATTAGTGCCGTTGCTGCTTTAGCACTTGGGGTTATCTTGGCGGGTGTCGGAATTTCTTTAATGTACTTTATCCAACAGTACGATTTACCCGCTAGCGCAGGTATATTGTCAGATATAAGATCTGTCAGAAATGTAGCGCAGGACTCGGTTTTTCCACAATTTATTAGCATCTATATGCCCAGTGGATTACGTGGGTTAGTTGTTGCTGCTCTATTTGCGGCGGCCATGTCGACCATTGATTCCGGCGCTAACTCCGCTTCAACTATTCTTACAGTTGACTTCATACGCCGCTTTGATCCTAAATCTGAGGCCGGCCAATTGGAGTTAAAGCGAGCTCGAATAATGACGGCCTGTATGGGGGTGCTCGTTGTAGGGTATACGATTGCTTTGTATGAACTTTCCAAGGGTAGTGACATCATTAGCTTGGCTCAAAAAGGGTTTAACTGCTTTTTAGGGCCTCTGGGTGCGTTGTTTGTTTTGGGTATGTTTGTAAAGAAGGCTACACCTATCGCTGTTATTCCTGCATTCATCTTAGGAGAAATTGTGGGAGTGTCTGCTAGTTATAGCACCGAATTGTTTGACGTTGATTTTTCAACACATCTTGTTATCGGATTTTCTTGGTTAGTGACTTTCTTTTCCGCGCTTTTCATCGGTTATCTACATCACTACTTGACTGGAAATCAAGCAACAAAAGATCAACAAAAATTAATGTGGCGTGCGGTTGTGAGCCAAGAAGAGCTTAGTAAAGTAGGATAAGTTCTTAGTGGTAGTAGTGTCTTTTAGGTTCTTTTGAAACCTTATAAGGAAAGTCACTTTATTCCAATTTTTAGGAGGCTGAGCTTGGATAGCATTCATATTCAGATGATTGAGCAAGCACCAGAGGCAATGGTGTTTGCCGACACTCATGAGATTATTAAAATTTGGAATAAAAAAGCTGAGTTCGTTCTTGGGTATACCTCGAAAGAGGCTGTCGGTGAGTGTTTAGCCATTATTATCCCAGATCGGTTTCTATCAAGGCACCAAGATGGATATAAGTGTGTAATGAAGACGGGGATGACTGTCTATGATGGCAAGATCTTATCTGTTCCCGCGAAACGCAAAGATGGGAGTACAATTTCAATAGAGTTTTCCGTTTCGATCATTCAAGAGAAAGGGGAGATATTAGGGGTCTTGGCTATTATTCGCGATACGACCGAAAAATGGCATAAAACAAAAAAAACTTAATCAGCAAAAGCTTTATTGCTTCGCTGGCTTACGTTGCTCTTTGTATTCTTTGTAGCTATCGGTTCGAGTTGGCCAAGGTGCCTCCGACTCAATAAAGCCTGGACTTTCTTTTTCGACATATTCTAGTACTTCTGGAGTGATATCCGATAACTCCATCACTTTCTTTCCATGGCCATGCCAAAAGTTACCACCATTCCGTTGTCCCATCATAAAAAATGGATACCATGGGTTTACGTGTGCAATATTAACTATTGATGGCGCACTCTTAATGCGATCATCCTCAAGGTCCGATAATTTCCCCTGAAATCCATCAAGATAGAGCATATTTAGCATTTCACCGCTTGAGGCTAGGGGCCATTCATCTGGTTGAAGCTTGTTGATAAAGCTAAAGATATGTGGGTCAGTCACCCAAGCTTCGTCTCCTGAAGTAATCCAAGGAAATTGTTTTGGAGACAGCACTACATCAAAAGGACCGCCAATCACATCAATAGGGTGATTAGTTTTTCCTGTAAAAGGGTTAACAAAACTGTCGATACGCTTGTTTTTACCTGGTTCAGTAAAATAAGCAAGATCGTAATTACGGAAATGAAAAGACCCATTGCCCAGATTGCGCCAGACCATCTTAAGCAATCCAGTCCAGCCAACCATTGGGAGGATCTTTTCAGACGTGAATCCAAAAATAGTGCCTGAGTACCAGTAATGCACCATTCCATCTTCAGTTGTGCCTGCGAGTTTTGCGTAGGCGCGAAGGTTCTCAACATCGTCAGAAAAATCTATGGAAGATAAATTATCAGAGGAGTCAACATTAGTATCTGCATTTAGCCCCCCTGCAGCGCCGGCTAAAGAAAGGGCGCCTAGTCCGCGAAGTAGAGTGCGTCTGTCCATCATAGAATTCATATATGTAAGCTCCCAAGATTCAGTAGGTTATTTAGTCCAGCGTATTAATATAGGCTGCCACGTCATCGATTTGTTGATCATTAGCAAGAATAAGAGACATGCTGCGCATCTGGTTTCCATAGAAATCTTTAGCATGAGATCCCCTAATGCCTTGTTTGAAGTTTCTAATTTGCCTTGTGATATACCAATCATGTTGGTGTGACAAGCGAGGCGCATTGAGGGCCTCTACACCTTCGCCATTGGCCCCATGACAGGAAGCGCATACCCCGTAAGCGGACCTTCCCCTGTCAATATCAGCAGATATTGTTGCCTCCGGGTTTGTAAGAGGGAGGGTAGCTATAAAACTCGCAAGGTCTTCTACTGCTTGACCATCTTTAAGCATAGAAGCCATAGGTATCATCTGACGACCGTAGGTATCCTGCGGATGAGACCCTCGGATACCTGCTCGAAAGTTCATAAGCTGTTGCTTGATGTACCACCTGCTTTGACCTGCACTGGCGGGTGCATTCATGGATTGGTTGCCTTCACCGGCTGCTCCGTGGCATGCAGCACACATTTGGAACAGCTGCTTGCCTGCCGATAAGTCAGGGTCAGCATTAGCGTCTACAGGAGAAAGCGAGAAGAAAAACACTGCCATAATGTTCGCTAGTTTTAATTTCATATCACCTATACCTTGTCTTGTGTCATTTATTGTCCTGCATCTTTTATTGTCATTTGAGGAGGAGCTCAGCCACTGTTACCTCTTACTATAATAGTAAGTGGTATCTCTTTTTACATCTTTTTACTCAATGCCTTTTATTACTACTACACTTTAACGCACCAAACTAAAATATCAATAAAACCTATAGACAATAACTAAAATACATATATGAGAATTCTTTATTAAATAAGTCCAATCATCGTTGATTATAAGACTAATAACGCATTCATTTAAAAAAAGCCATTATACATATATATGAATATATAAAATATGTATAAGAATAATTTGACATCAGTCACCATCCGAATTAGAGTTAAAACACTCTAATGAGGAAAAAGCGCTTAGTTTGACCAAAGTTCGCTTGTGGAGGTGGGGGGAGTCGGATATTTGCTAGACCGATTATTAAATAAATATAGACTGTATTTTGTGTCGTTAAGGTGACACGATCTACGGTCAGGAGATAAAAAACATGAAAAATAAATTCCAATTTAAAAGAGCAAGCTTATTTGTAGCTATGACGGTTGCAGCAGGCTCTGGATTTGTTTCGGTCGCTAACGCGCAAGATGAAGAGCGTTTGCAGCTAGAGGAAATTACAGTTACTGCACGTAAGCGTGACGAGTCGATTCAAGACGCGCCTTATACGATTACTGCTTTGACTTCTGCTGATATTGAGGTTAAAGGTATCAATGAATTACAAGACATTGTTTCCTTTAGCCCTGGCTTTTTCTATTCAGAGAATGCTGTTGGTAAAAATAGCCGAGAGAGCAGGCGTCTTATTTTTAGAGGCATGAACCCAAGAACAGATTTAATGCATCGCCAAGCGGCTAGTGTATTTATTGATGGTGCACCTACCATCGGTCCAGAATTTGGTTCAATTGAGAACGTGGAGCGAATCGAAGTACTTAAGGGGCCTCAGGGTGCTCACTTTGGCCGTTCAACTTATACCGGTGCTTTAAATATTATTACTAAAGATCCAGGTGATGAGTTCTCAGGTAGAGTTGACGTTACATCGGGTCAGTATGGATTGTCTCGAAGAGCCATTACTTTAGACGGACCAATCACTGAAAGCATTGGATACCGAGTAACAGCAAGTAACTATGAGACCGACGGACATTATGAAAATGCGGCGGTTGCAGGCCAAACATTGGGTGATAGATCAACAGAAGACTTCTCATTGACTCTTGCCTTTAATCCAACTGACAACTTGTCAGCTAAACTGCGTTACCACACTTGGAAAGACGATGACGGTCCGGATGCTGCAACAGCTCTTGACTACCGCAGCGGCTACACCAACTGTCAACCAGGCGCAAATGTTGAGCGCTGGGCTTATGATGCAGAAGCAGCAGCTGTTTATGATGGTTCCAATCCATGGGGTGGTTATCCATTTAGCGCACCCGCCGTGCCTTTAGATTATATTTGCGGTAAAGTTCCAATGCCTTCTGCTGCAGACATTGGTATGGATACGGGCTCCCCTAGGGCCCAGGCGTTGATGCTTAGCCACCTTGATGGAACCTTTCCTCTCTGGAATGGTGTACGTAATACTCCAGACCTTATCGCTCCAGACCACTTTGGTCTAGAGAGAGAAGCCGAAGAGGTGAGTTTAAATGTTAACTATAACTTTGATAACGGTATGAATTTAAATGTTATCTATGCTGCTCACGAAAATAGCTACGGCTCTCATAATGATCTTGACCGTCGAGTGACAGAAGATCTTGATCTGATGGGAATGGGCGGTGGTATCTTCGGTGATTTCGGTGCAAACCATCCAGCTGATGCACAGGACTTGAGAATGCAGGCTATGCAAGATTCCTCTTGGGAGGTTCGTTTATCCTCGTCTGATGACCAAAACCTTCGATGGACAGTGGGATACAGTGATGTTGAGATGGATAATATTGCTCAGATCATTGGTAGCATGATTGTTTACTATCCTTCAAATGCGAGCGAAGGTCGCACTGCTCCAGAGGGTGGCGTTCCACTTTGTAACAGTTTGTGGGGCGGGTTCCCAATGGGCGGTGATGTGTGTGGAAACTATGGCTCTCAGACATCTAATACCACTAACACGCAGTGGGCAACCGTTAATACTAGCGCTGTATACGGGACTTTGACTTATGATGTAACTGACCAGTTGACTTTAAGTGCTGAAGTAAGGCGTCAAAAGGATGAGGTTAGTGAGGGAAGTTACGATTATGGAAGCACTGCTGAGGTGCGGAATGCTAGTGGTGAATTTACTAGTACCATGCCTCGGTTTATTGCCGACTTTAAGGCTAACGAAGATACTACAATTTATCTGAGTTATGCTGAGGGTGTCCTTCCTGGTTTGTTTAACCCTGCACTCATTGGTCTGAGTGATTCACAGCTTGCTGAGATCGCGTCTCAAACTGGTGGTGCAGATGTTGAGGTTGAAGAAGAAGTCGCTGAGAACTGGGAACTTGGTCTCAAACGAAGCTTCCTTGATGGGCGAGGCTTTATTTCAGCTGCGTACTACACAACTGATCTTACCAATGTTCATATTCCGTCTGTAGCATCGTATACCGACGTAGATGAAGAAGGTGCCTCGATTCAAGTAGCCACAGGTAATATCACCGGTCAAGGCGGTACTGCGGATCTCAGTGGTTTAGAGATTGAAGGAACTGTGCTGCTAAATGAAAATCTGACCTTAGGGTTTACTTATGCACTGAATGATAGTGAATTAGGGAGCACATTCTTTAGCCCAGATGCCGCAGATCTATTGGGAGACGGCACTCTAGCGGTAGGGAATGAGTTCTCTAGATACCCAAAAACCAGCGGCAGTGTGTCTTTGGACTTTAATAAAGACGTTGCTGCAGGCGAGTTCTTCGCTCGAGCTGATGTGATCTATACCGGTAAGATGTATGCATCAAATGCGATGCTTGCTCACACTGGAACTGGTCAGCGAATTAATCTTAGAACAGGTCTAGATACAGACCAGTACAGACTTGAACTATTCTGTACCAACTGTTTTGAAGATGAGCAGCCAAAAGGACTTCAGGCAATGTGGGATCTTTCAGGAATCACAGGTGGTTTCGGTGATGGTGTTACTACAGCTGCAGGACCTCGAATCCTAGCGATGTCACTCCCTGATAAGAGAGTATTTGGTGTAAGAGCTTCGGTTAAGTTCTAAACTCACCAAAGCTTAAAGCAAGTCTAGCCGGAGCAGCTTTAGTTGCTCCGGCTTTATTTTGGCTTAAACTTCGATAAAGTAGGTCAACAAAACATAATGATCACCTGCTTTTTATTTCCCAAGTGATAGAGGAATACCATGTCTGATTTTGTAGAAATAGTTGATGTTAGCCCAAGAGACGGACTTCAGAGCCAGCCAGTACTTTTGGATACTAGCGTCAAGTTAGAACTTATCCAAAGATTAGTCGATTCAGGGATTCGGCGAATGGAGGCTGTTAGTTTCGTTAACCCAAAGCGTGTTCCTCAAATGGCTGACGCAGAGCAGGTTATTCAGGGTTTGCCTAAACAAGATGGTCTAACATTTATCGGTCTTGTTTTGAATATGCGTGGTTATGAGAGAGCGATTACTACCGGTATTGATGAGATTAATTGCGTGGTGGTTGCTTCTGAGACATTTAATATGCGAAATCAAGGCGCTAGCATTGACCAGACTATGCAAAACGTAACTGATATTTGTAAACAGGCTGAAACAACAAATATTATTAATGGCGTCACAGTTAGCGCTGCATTCGGATGCCCGTTTGAGGGAGAAATACCGATAGGTCAGGTGATCAATTTAGTCGAGCGTCTTTCGGGCATGGGTTATAAAGAGATTGCATTAGCTGACACGATTGGTGTGGCTAGCCCTTCTGATGTTAGCCGTTTACTAACGGGGATCAATCGGTTAAATCTTGATATAAAGTTGCGCTGCCACTTTCATAATACAAGAAACACAGCTGTCGCCAATACCTATGTTGCGATCCAAGAAGGTGTTAGAAGTTTCGATGCCAGTTGCGGTGGAGTGGGTGGTTGTCCTTTTGCTCCTGCAGCCACGGGTAATGTTGCGACAGAAGATTTACTTTATATGATTAATAGAATGGGTATGAGAACCAATATTAATATCGACAAGGTCATTGAGACTGCTCAGTGGCTAGAGGGACCTTTGCAGGCATCTGTACCAAGTATGTTGGCGAAGGCAGGAGTATTTCCAAAATCTGAACAAAAAACATGATATTTAGTTAGAGTTTAATTATGAGTATTCTTAGTTTATCTGAAGCTGATTTTAGTTTTGAATTGGACGTAGCCGTCATTGGAGCGGGGGCTTGCGGGCTTTGCGCTGGCTTAGCTGCACAGGCAGCAGGTGGCGAAGTTTTGATTCTTGAGCGTGATCCCAGTGCACTGGGGACCAGCGCAATGTCGACGGGTCTTATTCCCGCGGCTGGAACATCTGCCCAGAAAGAAGCGGACATCATTGACTCACCTGAGATTTTCGCCCGGGACATTTGCGCAAAGTCTAAATTCAGAACTGATGAGGAACTGGCTTTAGCGCTTGCTCAAGAGTCAGCTAAAACCATTGAATGGTTAGTGAATGACTGCGAAGTTCCCTTGTCCCTGGTTGATAGCTTTGTTTATCCCGGTCATTCGGTTATGCGCATGCATGGCACGCCAAACCGATCAGGAGCCGAATTAATGGGTAGTTTAAGTCATGCGATTGAAAGAGAAGGGGTTCCTATTTTAACAAATGCTAAGGTAACCAATTTATTCGCTGACGACGATGGACGTGTTTACGGAGTGCGATTTGAAAGACCAGATGGCAGCTCTGAAGATTTAGGATGCCGAGCAATAATACTTGCCTGCTGTGGTTTTGCGGGTAACCCACAAATGTTGAGTCAATATATTCCAGAAATTAAAGATGGAGAGTTTTTTGGACATCCAGGGAACAAGGGTGACGCAGTACTTTGGGGTGATGCACTTGGAGCGGCTGTTGCAGACATGAGTGCTTACCAAGGGCATGCGGGCCTTGCCAAAGGGTTTGGAATTCCGATTTTATGGCCGTGTATTGTGGAGGGTGGAGTCCAAATTAATCAAGCAGGACACAGATTTTCTAACGAAGCTAGAGGTTACTCTGAGCAGGCGGTTGATGTGCTTCGGCAAGAGGGTGCTGTGGCATGGACATTTTATGATGAGCAGAGACACAATTTGATGTTGGAATTTGATGACTACAAAGAGGCAGTCGCGGCGGGTGCGATACGTAAGGGAGATAGTCTCGATGAGATATGCATGGAAACTAAGTTACCAATCGATGAAGTTTCCAAAACCTTGCTAGATATAGCATCTTTAGTCGATGAAGATCAAACCGATCAATTTGGCAGAAGTTTTAAAGGTAAGAAGGCATTGAGTCCACCATTCTATGCAGTGAAAGTAACAGGTGCGATATTCCATACTCAAGGAGGACTAAAAGTAGATAAAAATGCTCATGTCTTACGAGCGGATGGGTCAGCGCTACCAAATCTGTATGCAGGGGGTGGGGCAGCTAGAGGAATTTCAGGGCCTGATGCTTCGGGATATTTAGCCGGTAATGGCTTATTAACAGCGACTACTTATGGTCGGTTGGCAGGACTTGCAGCTGTTGCTGACCTTGATGACTAGAACATTAAAAATTTAGCAAAATTATGTTTTTTGGTACTTACTTCAACCTATTATGCTGGGTAACCAAAGTGTTATTTCAGGAACAGTGGTGAGTATTAAAAGCTTGATAATATCGCTGATAACAAACGGTAGGGTTCCAGCAAAAATTGTTTTTAATGGTATGTCTCGTGTCATTCCAAATAGCACAAAAACATTCATTCCGATGGGAGGAGTATTCATCCCCGTGCCTATAACACTTAGCATCATGATCCCCCACCATATGGGGTCATAACCGAGTCCCGTCACTATAGGTAGTACAAAAGGAAGGGTGATAACCATTGCAGCCACAGTCTCAAATATACTGCCTAGTATCAAATACATCAGGTAAAGTGCCAAAACGACGACAAATGCTGGTAAGTTCATCGAATCGATCCAAGTGACAGTATATTCCGGCATATGTGATATAGATAAGAAATATGAAAGAATGGTTGCGCCAATTAGCATCATGTAAATCATCGCTGTATTACTAGCGGTCTCTTGCAGTACTTCGCGAAGGTTGCTTTTAGTGAGCTGGCCTCGCATTCCACACATAACAAAAGCGATTACCACTCCAACGGCAGCAGCTTCAGTAATATTGAACACCCCACCATAGATACCGCCGGCTACGACGCCACCCAGTAAAAGAACCTGCCAGCTTTTAATGAGGGACTGTCCTCGGGTAGTCCAGCTCGCTCGCTCTCCTTTTGGTGCGATATCTGGATTGATTCGCACGATAGTAATAATGGTTAGGGCATTCATCACAATAGCTAACATAGCGGGGATTATCGCGGCTATCATTAGCATTCGAGTATCTAAATCAGTGAGCAAAGCATAGAGAACAATAATCAAAGATGGTGGAATGAGCGAGCCGAGGGCACCACCGGCAGCAATACTTCCTGTGGCTAAAGAGGGGTTGTAACCTCGTTTCAGCATTTCAGGGAGGGCAACTCTTGTCATGGTGGCTACTGTTGCTAAGGATGAACCGCAGACTGAACCAAATGCTGCACAACCACCTACGGTTGCCAGAGCTAAGCCGCCTCTTCTGTGGCCCAAAAAACTATTAGCAAGTCTAAATAAATCTGTTGATAGACCCGCAGCACTGGCAAGACTGCCCAGCAAAATAAAAAAGGGAATAATTGAATAATCCATATTAGACAAAGTAGCGGAGAATTCAGTGCCGATTAAAGACACAGCTTCGTCAAAACCGACAATCCACGCAAACACACCCACGCCAGTAATAGCAAGAGAAACGCCTACAGGTACATGCAGCGCTATTAGCGCAAACATGATCAAAATACCCAATAATGCGATTGTAATAGCTTCCATCAGTCAGTTCCTTCTGTCTCGGAGATCCCGGAATGAGAATGAATTGCTTGATATATTTTTGAGGCAGTTACTATTAGTTGAGCAGGTATACAGAGAGTCATTAAGCCCGTTGTGAGCCACCAAAAGGGAGCGATTGGAATTTGTAAAATTAATGTGTGCTGATACTCCACCTCAATCGAAAAGATGGCCAGTTGCCAAACGACAAGGATGAAGAGAAGTAGGGTGAAGAGTTGGCCTACTACATCCAACCACACTTTAAATTTTGTGCCTAAAAGTTGGCCCAAGAAATCGATAGTGATGTTTTTGCTATCGATCAAAAGAATGGGGAAGAAAGACGCAAGAATAATGGTTATGAGAAGCTGGTTTATATCTTCCATACCAAATAGAGGGCTGTTTAAAAACAAGCGCAACAGCACATCTATGACGATCATGACAGCTTGGATCAGAAGACAGGATAGTCCAATCAGGGCAATTAACTCAGTGGTTTTTCTTATAGATTTCTCAATGGCACTGGTGAGTATCATGATTTACTGTCTGTATTTAGTTCTCGGCGAACAGCGGTAAGTATTTCGTTCAAACCCTTCATACGCCATCGACCATTGGGGTTTTGATTAATCCAACTTTGCTCAATAGGAGAGAGAGCCTTGTGCCATCTACTTAATTCATCCTTATCTGGCGTTATAAAGTGCTGACCATCCTGATCTAGTGTTTCTTCATAGATCTTTAATGCTAAAGCTGTTGTAGCGGTGCTAAAGTGATTAACCATTTCTTCACCACTGGATTGATCTATCAAAGTGCGATGCTTTGAGTCTAGGCTTTCGTAGCTTGCTAGGTTCATTAAAAGAAGTATGGGCGTATAAGTAACAGGAATTTCGATATGGTAATGAGTAACATGTTTAACTCCGAAAATATGCATCGAATCCCAGCCAAGTAAGGTTCCATCTATCAGTCCTCTACTAATGCTCTCTCTAATTTGTGTTACTGGCGTTCCTCCTATTGGTGTGCCACCTAACCGGCGAATAATTTCAGCTTGTAGGTACCCAGCTACTCGTATCTTTTTACCTTTTAGATCATCCAGACTTTGGTAGGGAGTGTTGAGATGTAAAAAGTAAGGTTGACTCATAAACACGCTGATAAGTTTTGTGTCTTCGTATCCTCGTAAGTACCCATCTTTAATCATCCGGTAGTAAGCAAGTGAAGCCTCAAGGGAGGAATTCATCAGCAAGGGTAATTCAAAAATATTATTGTCAGGGAATCGTCCTGGAGTGTAGCCAGGCACAATAAGTGAAACGTCATGCACACCATCGAGCAATAACTTAAGTTGGTAGTCTCCATGTCTACCAAGGCTTCCACCCGGATAGAAATCCACGTCCAATTCGTTATCACTAAGCTTTTTAAGATTCTGGATCCAGGGAGCAATAACGTCGGCATTTTGGGGACTTAAAGGGCTGATAAAGCTAGCGACTCGCAGAGCAGGGGGCGCAGCCTTTACTGGGGTAGTAAAAACTAAAGGAATCAAAAAAATAAGTACAGACAGTTGTTTAATTAAAAGATACATACTGATTGGGGCTCATCGTTTTACTTCCTTTAATATTAAAAATGCCTATGGTTAAGATTCAACCGTCAAATCCATCTGATATTGGAAGCGTTCTGGATGATACAAAGCTACCAGAAAGTCGACAAGATTCTCGTCTTTATCAAAGGACTGGCGTACGAGTTTTAGAAGAGGAAAGCCAGGTTCGACTTCAAGCTCAGATGCCACCTCTACCGATGCAGGGACTGCGGTTAAAGTTTGTTGTACATGAGTGATGTGAATGCCATTCTTGCGGAAGATTTCTAAGCGGGAGTTAGTTTTTAGGCTATCTTCGCTAATACTGGCGTCCAACCCTCGACTCCAGCTAATGTAGTAGCCAAAAGGCTCTCCATCTCGTATTCGAACACGGATCATTTTTAATGTCGTTTCTTCAGCGGTCAGGTTAAATGTATCTGATACTTCTGCCGGCGGGAGAACATCGTTGATTTCAATAACCTTCACGACCGAGTGACGAGCCATTGATTCGATCTCTTGAAGCATTCCAATAAGGGGGGCTTTGACCGGCTTTGGAGTATATTTATGAGTAACGTGAGTGCCTTTAGCACGTTGCCGACTAACTAAACCGTCTGCGGCAAGTTCGTTCAGCGCTCGTATCGCTGTAACTCGTGAAATGTTATGTACTTGAGAGAGCTCTTTCTCCGTGGGGAGCTGGCTACCATGTTTTAATGTGCCGTCTAAAATATTTTGCTTCAACCGACTGTAGAGACGGAAATACAGGGGCGTCGGATCGGTTTGGCTAAGAGGCCTGCGCTTGTTGGTATTATTTTTTGGAGAAGACGCCATATTAGAAGCTCTTTGTGAATTTGCCTAATTGCAACGGGGCAACTATCACCTTGATTATGACTTAAATACCCTAACAATTTCCATAGGATTAGCAGACCATATATCTTTTTTGGAGCTCAGATATTCAAATACTTGTTCCAGAATATGGATGCGATGAGGTTGTCCGAGCAACCACGGATGAAGATTTAAAGCCAAAATCCTTCCACCCTTGGTAGATGCTTCATCTAGAAGAAAGTCACAGGCATCTATAATCTGATCTTTATAGGACGATTCTGAGTGAAGATTATTCATGAGGATGAATTTATCCTCTAGTTCCGTAGAAAGGGGCATAGCAGTGAGGGCGCCTTCATCAGTATAAAATTCATATGGCATATCATCGTTCACCCAGTCACAGAAATATTCGATACCATTCGCAGCTAGCAACTGCGGTGTATTGTGACTTTCATTTTTTGCCGGACTGATCCAACCTTTTACTGGTTGTCCACTTAGCTGCCTTAATTCATTCAGTGACTTTTGCACCAATGCGGCCTCTTCTTCTATGGGTTGACCACCATAGTGCAGAGCATCCATATGATCGCCATGACAAATAATTTCATGCCCTCGTTCAATAACTTTGTTGAGTAAATAAGGATAGCGTTTAGCAACAAGAGTATTCATGGCGATACTTGATCGCATACCATATTGATCTAAAGCATCAAAGAAACGATAAATACCAATGCGGTTTCCATAATCACGGAGCGTGTAATGACGCAGGTCCGGATAGGGCATAGTCATCCCCCCAGGCACTGGAAAGGGTTTGTTTTGCTGATTTAAAGGAAAAAATTGGAGACTAATATTTATCCATAGAGCGAGTTTTTTACCGTTAGGCCATTGAATGGGTGGACGATCATCAAGCATTGACCATTTGTATAGCGAATGGTCCATTCCGAGTGAGCGATGTGGGTACTTAAGATAGTTTTTATTTGTACTCACGATTTACTCTCCTGCTTACCCGCTATATCTCTAACGGCGTCATCGTAATAGTGCTCTAAGTAGTACTCTGCGATTTCTCGTCCTGTGGTTACCCATACATCACTGTGTCCAGTAATATATTCCAAGGCCTCTTCATATGATTTCATTCGATGCGGACAGCTAATTTGGTAGTTGTGGGTAGGTATGCACATCACGGTGCCAGAGTTATCGCCTTCTTTGTAAAGTTGGTCAAAGTTGTCCTTTAGTATCTGCCCATATCTACGTGGTTCTATCTTATTGGATACATAGGCGATTGTGTCATTCATCTCTAGAGAATAGGGTATTGAGACAAAACGCTTTTTGCTTCTAAGATGAATAGGCGTGGGTTGGTCATCATGAAAAAGATCACAGGTATAAATGCCCGCATCATTACCAAATAACTCAGTACCCACCTCTGCAAATAGATCTAAAGTTAATTCTGAGTGAGATAGAGCAGGTGCTAAGTAACCCGCGCATTTTTGGTTTGTATGCTTAAATATCGATTCGATCGAATCTCTAATCATTTCACGTTCTTGATCTTCGGTCATGCCATAGGTATATCGGGTGTTATAAATACCATGGCTAAAAAATTCCCAATCCAGATCACGACACTGCTTAATGATTTCTGGATGATGGTCGCAGAGCGCAGTCGATAAAGAGACTGAACCTCTAATGCCATATTTATTTAATAATTGCATCTGACGAACATGGCCAACTCGATTTCCGTAGTCGCGTATAGAGTATCCTGGAATAGCAGGTATAGGTTGAGGCCATGCTGTTCGAAATGGATTCTGAGGCGGATCGAGCTCGTAGTATTCAATGTTAGGTGCCACCCAGAAGGCTAATTTTGCACCTCCAGGCCACCGAATCTTAGGCCGATTTTCATAGGGCCAATAATCATAAAGACCTAGATCCTGTTTCATCTTTTACCCTTTATCTAATAGTGGAAGATTCTATTTGTTATCTTTCAGTCTCGCGTCTAACCAAGAAACTACCTCTTTAATTTCTAGAACGTCAGCATACTTTAATAATAGATCAGTTAAATTGGCGTAGTGGTAACTCTCATGTTTATCGGCGACCGCTTCTTCGGGAACTATAGTCCTGTAGCCTCGAGATAGGCTATCTACGGCGGTTGCTCGAATGCACCCTGACGTTGAACCCCCGGTAAGAATGACTGTATCCACTTGATGCCATACAAGTAATGATTGCAGCTGAGTCTCAAAAAAAGCGGAGGGCATCTTTTTTAAATATATAACGTCTTTGATTGGGTCTATTTCGAGGCGGTCATCAAATTCGCTGCGACGAGAGTTGAATTTAATATTCTGTAGAGAATTCTCATTGTCTGTGCGTGTGCCCCAGACACCAGCATCCTCAGCTGATTCCATATAAGCTACATGTGTCCAAACTACTGGCCAACCAAGCTTTCGGAATTGCTCTGACAGTTGGTTTATATAGAGCACCTGATTAGGGTCAGTCTCATAGGCGGTGATAAATTCATCTGTTGCTGTGTAGGCTTTCTGAGGATCAATATTTACCAATACAGCTTTATTGCCAAAGCCGAATCGCGCTCGGTTGGGGTTCTTCTTTAGATCCAGGTAAATTTCTTTTGCGGTTTTAGTGGTTGTTTCCATGGAGACTCCAGAGCCGGTAGTGAGTTTTATACGACCTTTCTTCTGCATAAATAAGTTGATGAGTAAATGATGTTAGGAAAGCTAGCATACTCTTTACTGGCAATTTCTGAGTCTCAAGAGATGTGCATTTTTCCAATAACATACTATGTATTTCCCACTGCATTTTATAAATTGGCATTAAACTTTAGTAGTCGTAGTCAATTTGCTAAAGGCATTTAATAAGTGTACAGTTTAATTTATCATACGATCAATTAAAACTTATTATTTTCTGTTATTTTGTAAAAAGGCCTGTCAATGAATTCCCTTAATCAATCTTCAAGTAGCGACCTCAGTAAATCTTCTTGGCCGCCGGCTCCAGCAGCATGGTATACAGTAGGTCTGCTTTTTGTGGCTTATACTTTTTCATTCGTTGACCGTTTTATACTGACTCTCTTAATAGAGCCTATAAAGCAAGATTTCAATTTGAGTGATACTGGAGTTAGCCTTTTAGTAGGGTTCGCTTTTGTAATTTTCTATACTTTTTTAGGTATCCCTATTGGCAGATTGGCTGATCGAGTTAATCGTAGGAACTTGATAGTAGCTGGTATCACTTTGTGGAGTTGTATGACTGCACTATGTGGCATGGCGCGAGGATTTGGATCGCTTTTTGTGGCTCGCGTTGGCGTTGGTGTTGGAGAGGCCGCTTTATCGCCTGCCGCCTATTCTATGATTGCAGATTTATTTCCGCCTAAAAAACTCGGTAGGGCACTCAGTGTCTATACAGCAGGAGCGTTTGTTGGAGTCGGTTTAGCTCTAATTGTTGGTGGGCTTGTGGTGCAGAGTGTCATCAGTTCTCCAGATATAACTCTTCCCATCATAGGAGAAGTGAGATCGTGGCAAGTACCTTTTTTCATTGTTGGATTGCCAGGTCTATTAGTTGCCGCGCTTATGTACACTGTAAAAGAGCCCGTTCGTCGACAGCAAAGTGGAGATGAGACAAGGAGTGACAATGAGGCCGTAGCGTTAAACGAAGCATTTGCCTATATTCGTGATCGGGCGAAAATATACCTCTCGCACTTTTTTGGTTTTGCGTTATTGGGAGTCTCCTCCAATGTATTGTTCGTATGGGGACCACACATTTTGGTGAGAAGTTTTGGCGTGCCTGTTGGCGAAGCAGGTGCAACTATTGGCTTAATAGTTTTGTCATTTGGCACGATTGGTCTTATTGCTGGCGGTTCTATCTCTGATCGGTTATTAAAAATAGGCTACTTGGATAATGGCATGAGAGTTGGCATTATCGCCGCGCTTGGTTGCATTCCTTTTGCCTTATTACTGCCTTCAATGAATTCACTGTTCTCGCTACTTGCTGTTTTCTGTCCTTTGGTTTTGTTTGCTTGTTTAGGTTTCGGTTCATCAGCTGCCGCATTGCAGCAGATTACTCCCAATCGTCTAAGAGGCATTGTGTCTGGTTGCTATTTTTTCTTGTTAAATGTCATTGGTATTGGTTTATCACCTTCAATTACAGCAGTAATTACCAATTATGGGTTCAAGGATGAATTAATGTTGGTTAATTCGGTTTCAGTCATGGCCGTTTGTTCGAGTATTTTAGCTGCATTTATTCTCTGGCGTGGTCTAAAACCATATAGAGAAGAGTCAGCGATTCGAGTTGATTTGTCTGAATAAAAAATCCCTAGGCAAATCGAAATATTTGGCTAGGGATTTTTCATATCTCTTGATGGTTAGACATGTCTTAGTTACTCAGCAAGATCAGCTTCCTCACCGTTCATACCCATCGCAGAAATAGCGTAATAAATCACTAGATAAGCGATAATCGACACCAATAAACCAGCAAGCGAAGATACTAGTAGGTTCTGAACCAGCCACAACTCACTGCTAGCTCCAACCAAATACGCAAGTAAAGCAGCGATATTCCATTTAGGCTGATCATCCAGTTTATCGACATTGAAGTTACGTTTTTTTACGATATAGAAGTGCGCAATCACTGGACCGATAAGCGGCGGGAGTAGTACGGCGAGATAATCAATAAATTGTATAAAGTGCTGATAAATCACTAAACCAACCACCGTACCGAGAACCCCACAAATCACCGTCATGACTTTTTGAGGTCTGCGCAGAACGCTGGAGGTTTGAATAACGGGAAGATACAGGTTCGCATCGCCGGTCGTCCAAAGTGCCATACTCATTCCGATTAGACCCAGACCTGCGATAAATACACCCTGCAGACGCATATAAGTCGTGAAGTCAAATTGACCAGAAACGATGCCACCAGCAGAGCCAATAATTTGAAGGAACCATTGGGCAATAATCATCACGATAAAAGGAATTGCTATGGCTACCCAGGCTTTTTTAGCAAAGCGAGTATATTCAGGCATAACGATAGCGCCGACAATCCATGATCCAATCACAATATTTATGGCATCCATTTTGCTGATCGGGTTGCTGGCTGCAGTGGTTTCGGACAAAGCAAGGAATTCTTGGAGTCCACCTGCTTGTGAAATTTGAGTGTAGGCTGCATAAACGCCGACTAACACTAAGATAACAACGGATGGAGTGCTGACGAGCTCAAGCCCCCGAACGCCATAGTAGGTAGTCCAAGTAAAGAGTATTCCTGCAAATACAGCGACCGCATAAAATGTAGTGCTGTCGAAATCTTGAGCCCAGGCAAATCCAAAAGCGCCAACAACGATTCCTTGCCAGCAGATCAGCACCAATGCGAGGAATAGTACTGGGAAATAGGCTCCGATCTGTCCATATACAAATTTATATAAGAGACCGCTATTGCATGCAGTTTTATATCCTATGTATCCGACGAGTGCGCCAATGACAAAGTTTGCTGTGTTACCAAGAAATGATACATAGATCAAATCAGGCCAAAAATTAACACCAGCCCCAAGAGCTCCTCCCACCATTAAACCGGTAATCAAGAACCCCCATCCAAATGCCATGGTTAACAAAGGAAGTGCGTCCCTCCGCTGCTCGTTAGTTAAAGGTGTTAAAGGATTGTCAGCACTTTCTTGCTCTGCCTGTGCATCAAACTTCCACCAGGCTTTCAGTTTTTCAATCATCGTTGAGTAACTCCTATTTTAAAGGAAGAATTATTGGTTTCTCTATCGGTCCATTGCCCACACGAGCGCCTTGGGCATAAGTAACCTCTAACCACATAGCGCCCTTGCTTGAGAGCTTTCCTTCACCCCAAGTCCAAAGACTTTTTGGTGGTCGATTTATAAAGAAGTCTTTCTGGACAGTTGTGTTTTTGACAGGGCCATTTGGAGATTCTTGACTAAGCACCGTTAAATCCCCAAACAGCACATAATAGAATTGTTGGGCTTTCCCAAAATAAGTTGTCTTTGCTTTTCCTGAGTATTGCCAACCTGGGGGCACATAATAGAGTTTTGCCCTAAATCCATCTTCGCCATGATCGCTCAGCCACTTTACGCTCGCACCGGGAAGATTTACATCATCCTCCCATTCCATCCCTTGAGGTGTCGCGGTATCTTGAAAGTGGGGGTGGGTAAATTGTGGCACTTCTTTCCAGCTCGGGCTATACCACTTATTCGTCGGATCTAGGCTGTAGCTTTTGCCTCCCTCAGAAAATGCCAGCTGAACAGCACCTGGGGTAACTCGCTGATGTTTCATGGCATCTGGGCGATGTCCATGAATACTAAATGGTGGCCGACTCATCCATGTGCCAGCTTTCATGTTGTAAAGAGACCCACTTTTTTGTTCTCCATTGACGAATTCATAGATCAAAAAGTTACCGTTTAATACGTAGCCCCACTCGTGAAAGTCATGGAAATGACGTGATGTATTTAAAGAATCCCAACCGTGATCGTGCTCCAGATAGAGCATGAAACCACCCTGATCGTTTGAGTACAGCTTTTTCCCTCTGCTTGTTTCTTTGAGTCCGGTCCACATTTCTTCCCAATCCATAGCGTTCACGTCGATGAAGGTCATCTTATTCCAGTCTCTACTTTCGCCAGCCGAGACATGACACACGCTAATTGCGAGAGCTGCAATTAACACCAAGCGTTGGTGCTTCAGTAATGCACTTAACATCGTTAAATCCTTTGATGTAATTTGGTTAGCTATTCTTCAATTTTTTTGACTTCTAGTATCTTATTTTAGTCTTAAAATTAACTATCTGATTTCAAGTTATCAAACGATAAACAATATATCAAGTTGATCAGTAAAGTGCATTTATGACTAACTACAAAGTTGCATAAAACCATATAGTTCTAGTATATGAATTATATTATCATGTATGTAGAATACATTGACTTTCTTTTAAGCGCTACCTTACAATACTAAAAGTTATTTCTGCAGATTTTAATAGCTCTAATTCAAACATCCATGGAGTCCTATAATGAACAGCAACAAGCTTTTAGACCTAAAGATTAATACTCAACTAGTGAACTTTCTTTTGGCAGCGATGGTTGCTTTTCCAGTAGTTGCTGTTTCTGAAACTGAAAAGAAAGCACGAACTCTTGAAGAAATTACAGTGATTGCTCGAAGGGTAGAAGAGCGTCTTGAGGACGTCCCCGCCAGTGTAACTGTTCTTACTGAAGATGCTTTGAGAAGAAGCGGTGTAGCATCAGTAGAAGGTGTAGTAAATCTTACGCCAGGTGTTTCAATGGTGACAAAAACTGCGGAGGTTGGTGATACACAGATAAATATCCGTGGAATAAACGGTGCACGAGATGCTGAAAGTAATGTGGCTCTTGTGGTTGATGGAATCCTGAAAACTAATACGGCTCAAATAGCTCAAATGCATGGCAAGCTAGTTCAGGTCGAGGTTCTGAAGGGACCTCAGGGCGCCTACTACGGACGCAACGCAGCTGCTGGCGCTTTTGTCCTCTCCACAAAAAAGCCAGGTGAGGAAATGATTGTCGATGTGAGTGCTAAGTTGGGTGAGAATAGTGTCCAGGGATTCACGACAATTATTGAAGGACCAATTTCAGATAACGCTGGTATTGTTTTGTATGGTGATCACTTTGAGTCTGATGGACATTATAGAAATACTAGCCCGGTAGCCAATGCTCAGGGCGCAACTGTTGATGCGGTGGACAATAATACTGTAGGTGCTCGTCTTATAATCGCACCGAGTGACCAGAAAGAGTTTGACATTAAAGCTCGCTATGCAAAGTTTTCTGGCTCTGCTTTAAGCTTCAACCCGGTGTTCAATCTACCAAGTTTTGCTGCGGCCCTCGGGAACCCATTATTTGATGAAGATGTAAATGACCACAAATACGATTTTATAGGCAATATAAAACCAGAAAATATTCAAGAAACTAAAGAGCTCTCAGTTAAAGGAACTTGGGACTTTGATAACTATTCTTTGACTTCATGGGCTCTTTACTCAGATCTAGATCAGCAATGGATCGCAGATAGTACCGCGGCTTCTTTCTATCGATTTGAGCTGCAGCCTTCTTGTCGTGAAACGACAGCAGAGCTTCTTTCTGCAGGCTATCAATTACCAAGTCCTCAGGTTTTATTGCCGGACGTCTTTACTTCAGTGTTTGGTCCATTTGGTCCTACAACCTGTGATGGCACGCAATTTCAGGCGCGTTCACAGAGAGATGTTAGTGCTGAGATTCGTTTGACCCACGATGGCGATAATATGAGTTGGTCATTAGGCGCTTATTATCTTTCTATCGATCGTGATACTTCAGTATCAATCGCAGAGGACCAAGGCAGAGGACCAGTGCTTCGAGCTTACAATCCGCCGGAAAGTAAAAACCCCACCTCTTTAATGTTTGCGGACAGTTTCAAAACCAATGTTTATGCTGTTTTCGGTGGTGTTGAATACGACATTGCTCAAGACTTCAAGTTGTCAGCGGCGCTACGTTATGACCGCGAAGAACGAGATGTTAGCAGTCGAGTGCCCAATGTATTGGATCCAGCGACAGGTGCTCCAATTAATCCAGGATTGCCTGCTCAGGGAATGATGCCTGATGCATCCAATAGCTATGATGAGTGGCAGCCGAAGATCAGTTTAGCGCGGTCTGTCAATGACAACTGGAACGTATACGGTAACTGGGGTGTAGGTTTTAAGGCAGGGGGCTTTAACAGCCAAGGTAGTGCCGCTGTCTTACAGAACAATTTCAATACTCCGCTTGGATCAGGCATAAATATCAACGACCAGTACGATAAAGAAACATCAAGCGCCTTTGAGCTAGGAGCTAAGGGTTCTGTTGCTGATGGGAAGGTAAGTCTGGAAGTGGCAGTATTTCATACCGATGTGACAGACATGCAGTTTTTCGAATTCTTCACTGGAGGTTTCGGGCTTTTACGGGTCGTCTCTAACATTGATGAAGTTGAGATATTCGGATTAGAAACGACATTCAATGCGTTGGTCTCTGAATCTTGGACTGTATTTGGCAGCGCAGCGTTTAACGAAAGTGATATTGGTAAAAATAGTGCTAGACCAAATACCGAAGGAAATAGCTCACCCTACACACCAGATTACACTCTTAATCTAGGTGCTCAGTATCTAGTAGCAGTGAACGATGGTGCAGAACTTTCTTTCCGAGCAGATTGGCGTCTTACTGGCCCTACTTGGTTCCATACAGTTCAAGATGAAACTGTTCGCACCTCGTTTGACTTATTCTTTCCGGGACTAGGAACGGCTGATTTTTCGAAAACCAAGCGAGATTCATATAACACATTGGATTTACGTCTTGAGCTAAGTAGCCAAGAGGATTGGAGAGTGGCCCTGTACGGACTAAATGTATTTGATGAAGATGTGCTTTCAGAGGTGATACCCGCTGCCGAGTTTGGTGGAACCTTTGTTGCGCCAGGTGCTGGGCGAACCCTAGGAGTTGAGTTCGGTTATCAATTCTAGTGCGCTTTGAGGTGAGGAGTTAGGAACATGGTTAAAGGTAAACAGTTATCAGAAAGTTATGTTGGTCAGTCTGTTCGTGCTAAAGAGCTTCGGGCTCCACTGGTCGGAAAAGCTAAATACACGAATGACTACACCTTTGAAGGGCAGCTTTATGCCTATATTCTTCGCAGTCCTCACGCTGCAGCGAAAATTAATAGTGTCGACTTGTCCGGCGCTAAAAAAATATCAGGGGTTCATTTAGCACTTTGTGGTCGTGATATTTTTGAGCACACCAATGGGATCACGGATCATCTAAACCCTGCAATATTTGGTGGTAAGTCTACTCGGCTTCCTATGATGGCAGTTGATGAAGCTTGGTGTTATGGGCAGCCAGTAGCAATTGTAATTGCGGAAGATGAGCGTACGGCAAGGTATGCAGCATCACGTATTCAAGTGGATTACACGCTAAAAGAACCCGTTGTTGATGCTGAAAAAGCCATAGCAAAAGGCGCGCGTTCAGTTGTCCCTGAATGGGATGATAATGTCTTAATATATGTCCCTTTTATGAATGGTGACACTCAAGCTGCTTTTGATCAGGCTGATAAGATTGTAACAACTGATGTGAAAATCCACCGCTTTTCAAGTCAACCCATGGAGACGCGCTGTTACAACGCAGTATGGGAACATGATACTGAGAGTATTACCCTTTATGGCACCTGTCAGAATCCTCACCCATTACGATTAGTGTTGGCTGAGACTTTGCGGATGAATGAAAACAAAATCCGCATTATAGCTTCTACCATTGGTGGGGCATTTGGTCTGAAAATGCATGGTCATCCAGAAGAGCCGTTAATTTGTCTGATGACTAAGCTGATTCGCCGGCCTGTTAAGTGGGTGGAAAACAGAGAGGAATGTCTTCTTATAGGTGCACGAGAGCAGCAGCACAAGGTGGAGATGGCGTTTGATTCTGACGGCAACATGACTGGGTTGCGAGACCATTTTTTGGCGAATATCGGAGCCCCTTCGGCTTGTCCTGGTTGGGGCATGGCTTTTTTGACTGGTTTGACAATGCCTGGTCCTTACAAAGTTGAGAATATCGACGTACACATGAATGCAGTGACGACGAATAAGCCTTCTTGGAATGCTGCCAGGGGCTACGGCAAGGAATCTACTGCTATAGCCTTAGAGCTGGCAATGGATAATGCGGCTCGTCAATTTGGAATTTCTCCGATTGATTTAAGGTTGAGAAATTTTATTACAAAGGATCAATTTCCTTATCCTAGCCCTACGGGACTTGTTTATGATTCAGGTGATTATGGCGGTGTGCTTCTAAAAGCGCTTGAAACTATTGGTTACGAGGATTGGAAGGATAAGCAAAAAGCAGCTCTTGCTGAGGGACGCCATATCGGAATTGGTATGGCCTTTGAGTTGACACCTGAGGGTGGAACGATTCCCGGAACAATGGTGGCTGGATATGACTCTAGCTCTGTGCGGGTTGGTCCTGATGGGACAGTTCGAGTGCTAACAGGTATTACTAGCCCAGGAACTCATAATGGTACTGCAATTGCTCAGATTGTTGCTGATGAGCTTGGCATAGACATGGATAGGATAGAAGTTTTACAAGGCGACACTAATTCGTCCCCTTATGGTTTTGGCAACTATTCAGGTCGAAGTACTATTGTCGGAGGAGGGTCTGCAGCCCTAGCGGCTAAAGATGTACGAAATAAGATAAATGCAGTTGCGGCCGCTCTTCTTGAGGTAGAAATTGAAACTCTTAGCCTATCAGAGGGCATTTTCTCCTCTAGTGATAACGGAGATGCCACCTTAACATTCGCAGAAGTTTGCTATGCCTCTTACACTCGAGCCTATGATGTCGCTATGTGTATTGACCCGCCGCTAGAAGCAACGAGAACATTTAAACCCCCCGGGATTAGTCATCTCCCCGATGAGAATGGCCGCATTAACCCTTATCCTAGTTACTCTAATGCAGTTTATGTTGTTGTGTGTGAAGTAGACACAGAAACTGGGAAAATCGATTTATTAAGTCTTGCTGCGGCCCATGATTGCGGCAAGGTTATTAATCCCATCCTTGTTGAAGGACAGGTTTGCGGAGCTTTTGCTATGGGTTTAGGTGGAGCACTCACTGAGGATGTTCAATACGACGCCAATGGCGTTCAGTTGACGAAGTCCTTTAAGGACTATGTCATGCTTCGAATGGCTGATATGCCTTCGGTAGGCATGGCGCACCATGACTCCCCCAACCCTGATAACTATCTGGGATTAAAAGGTGCGGGTGAAGCAGGGGTCGGTGGCTCAGCTGCGGCTCTTGTTAATGCTGTGAATAATGCATTGGAGCCCCTCGAAGTTGTGATACACGAAATGCCTTTAACACCTTCACGTGTTTGGTCGGCGGTTCAAAACGCAAATAATTCTGAGGGGGTTAAGTAAATGAGCCTTCACCCAATGTACGCAAGACCTCGCGATCTGGAACAGGCATCAGAATTGCTGGCCAGTCTAAGTAGCGGTGCAGTAATAATTGCTGGGGGGCAAGAGATTATGCCTTATATCAATTATGGCGTAATGATGCCCGATGTCTATGTGGATATCGGAGGTATTGATGCTCTAAGAGGCGTAAGTGCTGAGACTGATGAAGTATCTATAGGCCCCTTAACAGTTCATCGTGATATTCAGAATATAGAGGAAATTGTCGAAACATTACCCTTGTTAGCTTATGCCGCAAAACAGATAGGTGGCGGTATGCAGGTGCATAATCGAGGGACTATTGGCGGTAATATTGTTGCGATGCACCCTCTTTATGATATTGCGCCTGCGCTCTTAGCTTTAGAGGCTGATGTAGAGTTGCTGAGTGAGAAGGGGTCACAGCGGATGTCATTAGCTGAGCTTCAAGATCTCTCAAACCATGGTCTTGGAACTTCATCGATATTAACAAAAATTTTGGTTAAACCGATGTCTCCAACTACTCTCTGGGGCTACTACAAGTTAAAGAATAGTGCCGGAGCCTACGGTTCTGCGAATGCTGCAGTGGTGATTCAATTAGATGGTGAGAACATCAAATCGATTCGTGTGGCTATTGGTGCTGCGACTGAAAAAGTCGTTGTAGTATCTGCGAATTTAGATAGCTATTTAGGCGGCCCTTACTCTTCAGAAGTAGGTCTGGCGATACAAAAAACATGCAGCGATGCCATCGGCGAACCACTTAGTGATCAGCAGGGGGATGGCGTTTGGCGCAAGGCGATGGCAGGTGTCGCTGCTCGTCGAGCAACTGAAATGGCGCTGGGTAAATTGAATAACTCATCGAGCAACGGTTAAGAGGTATAGGTGAATGGAAGATCTATTAGATATCAGTGCATTAATCCAGTTGCGCGTTGATGGGCAGTTCCATGAATTAGATGTGCTGCCGAGCAGAACTTTATTGGATGTACTAAGGGATGACCTTGGTAAAAAAGGAACCCATTTAGGATGCAAAACAGGTCATTGCGGAGCCTGTACTGTGATGATCGATGGGAAGGTAGCTAAGTCATGTATAACTATGGCAGCTACCCTTTCTAGGGCGGAGATAACAACCATTGAAGGTTTAGCGGATGATGATGGGAGTATGCATCCAATCCAGCAAGCATTTTGGGATGAGGCAGGTTTGCAATGTGGATACTGTGCACCTGGCATAGTACTTAGTTCACTAGAGCTAATTCAGAATAACCATAACCCTAGCACTAAAGATATGGAGGTAGCGTTGGCAGGTAATTTATGCCGATGCACGGGTTACCAAAGTATAAAACGATCCGTTACTGAAGCCTGTGTGCGCATGTATCCAGAGGAAAAATAGAGTTTGATCCAAATCAAACATTAATCACGTATATGTTTATATCATTCATATAAGTGAATTATGCGCCTACTTTGTGTTATTATTCTCTCGAAATAATTCAACGGATTGCTCGAGAATTAGCGTAGTAACTAATCCATATTTAATTTTAAAGGTAGCCTTGTGAAAAATATAGAAATTAAGACTGTTAAGGTCGAGACCGCCACCCCAGAGGCCCTTGCGCCTTTTGGTGTGGTACTGGGGCGTAATGAAAATGTTAAACCGTTGCCAATAAACCTGTATAACGGCACTGTACAAGTTCGACGTCTCGGTGAGTTCATATCTGATGAAACAACAGAGATTCCAGTTTGTACTGTTCAGCGACGGCCATTAGTGGCTGAGTACATGGAAAGGCATCATAAGCACACTCAAACATTTGTATCTTTAGGTGCTAAGCCGTTCATAATGTTGTTGTCACCTCCTACAGAAACTGAGTTGCCTAATTTAGATGAAGCCCGTGCTTTTTTGTTCGACGGCACTGCCGGATTCATGCTCAATATTGGGACTTGGCATGAATTTCCGTTCGTGTTGTTAGATGATACAGATGTGTTGACTATTCTTCGTTCAGAGGCAACAAATGGGCTTGAAATTGACAATGTTATTGGTAATGAAGCGGTTAGTCCTGATCTAGAAAAGCGTGATATGGGAGCCCGATTTGGGGTAAACATAGCGATAGAGCTTTAGCTTTGCATCTCAGTTTTGCAGTCGAAATTCTGGATAATTTTACGTTATATTTGTAGACTCAGTAGCAACAGACATTAAGGTAGGTATATGAAAAGAAGAGACTTTATCAGAACGTCTGCTGCGGCTATAGCTGCAGCTTACATACCCTTTTCTGGGGCAGCGAATATTCCAGCAGAAATAGCATGTATGTCTCGCACTGGCAACATAATTGGTCTGAAGCGATCGGATGTGGCTGATCTAGCTAAAAGCCTACAAAGAAAATTGTTATTAAAATCGACACCTCATTATCACCAAGAGCGGACGTTATGGAACGGATTGTCTGATGACAAGCTACCTGCCCTGATCGCTCAATGTATTGACTCTGATGATGTAATTAGCGCAGTTAATTTCGCAAGGAACCACGATCTATTGGTTACGGTAAGAGGAGGCGGCCATGGTATCAGCGGAAAAGCGGTTGAAAATGACACTTTATTGATTGATCTTTCAAAGATGAGCAACCTTTCCGCAGACCCAGCAACCATGACGGCTACTGCTCAGGCTGGAGTGCTATTGAGAGAGCTTGATGTTGGAGCGCAGGCCCATGGTTTGGTAGTCCCAGCCGGCGTTGTCTCTCACACCGGTGTCGCTGGTTTGACACTGGGCGGAGGTATAGGCATTAATATGAGAAAAATGGGATTGACGAGTGATAATTTACTATCTGTGCAGATTGTGACAGCAGATGGCAAGCTCCGCACCGCAAGTGATACTGAAAATACGGATTTATTCTGGGCTGTTCGTGGTGGCGGTGGTAATTTTGGCATTGTTACGTTGTTTACATATCGCATGCATAAACTGGATCCTGAAATTCTCTCTGGGGTAATGGTTTATGCAATGGATGACGCTAAAGAAATGTATAACCGCTATTTCGATTATTCCTTAGAAGCCCCTCGGGAACTCAATATGAGTGCCGCGATGAGCATGTCGCCCACAGGAACCCCGTTCCTAATGGCTGGATTTCAGTATATGGGCTCACCAACGGAAGGAGAAAAGGTTTTAAAATCATACCGCACTTTAGGTAACCCGGTGGCTGATCTCATAAGGCCGAAGACTTTTCTCAAGCAACAAACATTATTGGACGCCGGCAATCCCCATGGTACTAATTACTACATCCGTGGTCGCACAATGGATGAGTACGACCCGGACTTGATCGATGTGATGATGGAGCGATGGAGCCACTCACCTGGTAGACACAATACCATGCGTCTCATCCGATTTGGCGGTGCAGTCGATGATCTTGCAAAGGATGCTACGGCTTGGCCTCACCGCGGTGCTAAATGGGATTTAGAGCTGGGTGGAAGTTGGGTAGATCCTAGCCTGTCAGCCAAAAACATCAAGTGGGGAAAAGATTATTGGGATGCTCTTGCTCCTTATGTTTCTGACAGATTTTACATCAACGAGATGATGGACGAGACACAAGAGGAAGTGGCTGTCAGCTATGGCGATAATTATCCTCGCTTAGTACAGATAAAAAACAAATATGACCCAAAGAATTTTTTCCGATCAAACGGGAATATTAAGCCAACGGTTTAGAGTTTTTGGGTAGTCCTAACTATCGGTAGCGATTAGCAAGAGGCGAAAAAGATGGGCCAAGAAATACGTAAAGCTTATGCAGACAGCTCCTTGGGTCAGATTCATTATCGGATTGCTGGGCAAGGTAAACCTCTCTTGCTAGTCCACCAAGACCCTCAGTCAGCTCTCCAGTTTTTATATGTCATGCCGTTATTAATTGATGCTGGATTTCAAGTTATTGCTCCAGATATGCCTGGCTATGGTTTGTCTGAGGGCTCTTCTGAGCCTTCGACTATTCCTGAATATGCAGATGTTCTTGTGCAGCTGTTAGATCATTTAGAAATAGACCAAGCAATAGTTGTCGGTCATCACACGGGTGCTTCTATGGCGTGTCAGATGGCTTATGCCAATCCCAAGCGAGTAGAGCGTCTAGTTTTACATGGACTTCCTTGGTACACCACAGAGGAGAGAGAGGAGCGATTAGCGAGGCCGCATATGGATTTTAGTGCAAAGCAGGACGGATCACATTTTTCGGATTTGTGGGATTTAATTGGAAAGATGTCCAGGGGAATATCCAGCTTAGAATCTTCTCATATGGCTGCTTTACACACACTGTGGGCTGGTGATAAACATTGGTTCGCTCACCATGCGGCGTTTAGCTATGACATGACCGATGCGATTAGTGCGGTCTCGGCGCCCACCTTAGTTGTGACTAATACTGGGGATATTCTTCATTTTGTTGCAGCGAGGCTGGTAGAGTTTAGGCCTGACTTTTCACTCGTGGAACTAGAAGGTGGGACCTCATATATTATCCGTGATGATCCTGAGAGCTGGTTCAGCGTAATTATTGATTTCATTAAAAGCTAAGACTAACAAAATTAGTAAGAAGTTTTTTAGTTACTCCTTTTCTTCCAGTCGTCAATGAGGTGACTCCAGTTCTCATCGATTACGTTAAAAACATCTGGGAAGGCATCAGTTAAACAAGAACGGTTCATGATCGAATAATTGTCTGGGCCGCCTTCTTCCGGCCATTGACGCGTAGCATCAATGACAATCCGACTGCCTTCTCCGCGCTTGGTGGCGCTTGGATCTCCTCCCATGGCGCCAGCTTTCTTCACTATTTCACTAGCACTGAAAGGTTGCCAGCGAGCTCCAACAGCATGCATAACCTCAGTTCTGTTGTGTATATTGACATCTTCATCTACGACAATAGCGATCTTCGCTATTTTTACAGAGCTAGTTATTTGACGCCCAATGCTCAGAGCTTCTCCCGGCTGTTGTTTCTTTATGCTTACAAAGCAAAACCCGGGAGTTTGTAGAGGAAAATGGACCCCCACAATACTTGGAAATTGCTTTTTCAGCGTCATATTAGTTGTGACCTCCATTGGAGAGGTCAAGAAACTGCGGGTTACTCCAGTAAACTGATTGACAAAAATTGGCTTCTCACGATGGGTAACTGCGGTGACATTCATATAAAAATTTTCTTCTTTACGTTCACCTATATATCCATACATTTCTCCAAATGGACCCTCTGGCTCCAAGTCGAAGGGTATTTCTCCCTCAATAACCATCTCCACATTGGCAGGTACTCGCAGACTATTGGTTTCACATTTGACCACGTCCAAAGATTTCCCTAAAAAGCCTCCGGCGACAAAAAGTTCATCTTGACCAAGACGGGTAGTTTTAGAGCTACTCATTGCAAAGGTTATAGGGTCAGTCCCTAAAACTATTGCTACCTTGGCCGATGTCTCTCCCCGTGCTTTCATGTCCATCAAGAAGGTCCAACCGTGCTGATTGCGCTCTGGATTAATAGCAATCTTGCGAGGCCCCTTAATTTGGCAGCGATATGTACCAACATTACGACCAAGATTGGGGTCTTCTAGGATGACACTACCAGTATTTATGTAGGGGCCTGCATCGCCAGGGTTCGTCTGAAGAAATGGGAAATCCAGCATGTTGATATCATGCTCTTTGATGACAACCTCTTTACATGGAGCTGTTTTTCGTTCTACCTCGTTGGGTTGAACTTCTTTCCATTGCTTGTCTTTCGTCGCTAAATCTGCAAGTTTTGACAGTACATTTTGATAAGTTATATATTGCTCGTCACCACTCGGATCAACCCCAAAAGCCAGTCCTTCGGACTCCCATCTTCCATATTGATTGGCAATAATTGGGCCGTCCTGCCACTGGCCATTGATTTTAATATTTTTAAATACAACGGCTGGTGCCTCTGCCCAACCCAATTTATCGATGAGCCGATACATAAAACCCGTTGCCTCATAGGAATCCTGATCCAAGCCACTGACATGCATTACTTGACCTAGGTCTTCTATTGCAGCCATATAGTCTCGTAGCGAATCAAATGGCCCTATAAGCGCTGATTTTGTCTTACTGTGATTCTCATCTGTCATTAGCAAAACTCCAAAAAAATAACACTAACGATAATTATTCTTTAAGTTGTCTTAGTTAAAAGACCATGGCTAGTAAGGTTTCACTTCACCCAAAAACGCCATTAAAACAACTAAACACCATATACAGAATGCGGCCCGATTTGTTCTCTTTTGTAGTTCCTTTATTAGGATTTCGCCGCGCACCGCACTTTCTCCGCCAGCTTTCACTAGATCAAAAGCCTCTGGCCAGTTTCCAGCAATCTGTCGGATCCAAACTCCATTAAGTAAGATTGCGGCAAACAACATAATTTTAATCGCGAGCCAATTACTACTAATAGGGCCATCGGTGATCAAACAATATGCTCCAAAGCTACCCATTGAAATCATAATAAGATAGCGAACCCATATATCGAGTTTACGCAAGCTTTCACCACGAGGTGTACCCTTCTGGAAATGAACCAACCAAACTAATACCAACCACAAAATAGCGGATAACCACACTAAGCCTAACCAATTACCTGAAATTGGTGACCCGTACGCTTGTGCTAGGGTAAAGCCCAACGGAAGCAACAGGACTAAAGCAGTTCGAGCAGACATATCAACAATAAATCTCATTTGGCGGACTCTCAGCCTCTCTTCTAGGCTTAACTCATCTCGAGTAAGGTACTGGCCGATATAATGGACTGCTATGTCACCACCGATAGCGAAAACGAATAGAAATACATGAATAAAGGCGATGAAATTATGAAAATTGATGTACAACTGCAGATCTCCTTATTTGTTTAAGACCATTGTCTTTAGGTTTGAAGCGGGACTCAGTTAAAACCATAAGTCCGCCAAAGCAACTTACTATTTAAAGATAGACATTCAAGCGATTACTATCAATAAGAGGGTTCTTATTGTCCCAGTTACAGCATTACAAACCTTTATATCTACTGATTGATAAAAAGCGCTAGATTAAGTCAATATCACTTTTTTTAAGTTTATTTTGTATCAAGTCCTCTAGAGGATTTCCTCACTCAAATATTACCATAAATAAATTAAATAATTCAGCTATATGAAAAATTTAATCATATATATAGAATATATTGACATTCTTTGAAGCGCTCTTTTACAATAAGAGCATGTTTTAAGAGGCTATCTGTCGCGGCGGTAAATTACCTTAGGGGTTTTGTTTAGGGGTTTTAAAGAAACCCTCGGCTGTAAGTGACTAGTTCTGAAGTCTTTTAGAATTAAAGAGAACGATAATGTAAGAGGCAAATATGGTAATGGCAATAGATACAGTTTGTAATTTGTTCACTGAACACGAGGTGACTAATGGACAAACTGGCCTAGATGAGCATTTTTTAGAGCAGATACGCTTTCCAGTAGAGTGGAGGAACGGTGTGTCTATCGATGACTATATTGGCATGAAAGACCGTGCTGGTATTGAGCGCTCATTGCTAATAGCTGTGCGAGCAGGGGATCAGCGAGTAAGAGGATCTTTTGAGATTCCCTATGAGCAGGTGGCTGCTGTATGTAAACAACACCCTAAACGCTTTTCTGGACTTGCAGGGATAGATCCTTATCGGGGGATGGACGGTGTTCGTGAGCTTGAGTATGCGGTTAAAGAGTTGGGATTTGTCGGAGCGCACTTATATCCACATTGGATTGAGTTAGCACCAGACCACGCCAAATATTATCCTTACTACGCCAAATGTTGTGAATTAGATATTCCTATCATGATGCAGGTTGGGCACAACTTAGTGTATTCACGAGAAAGAAGACTGCCAAGCGTTGGCCGTCCAATCACGTTGGACCAAGTTGCTATTGACTTTCCTGATTTGAAATTGATCGGAATCCATATTGGTATCCCCTGGACCGATGAAATGATTTCCATGGCATGGAAGCATGAGAATGTTTATATAGGTTCTGATGCTTATGCCCCTAAGTATTGGCCTGATTCCTTTGTTCATTACTTGAAGACGTACGGTCAAGACAAAGTCTTGTTCGGGACAGATTGGCCTGTAATTAGTCCTGAACGAGCTATGGATGAGATAAAGCAGCTGGGGATATCGTCCTCCGTGATGGAAAAATTCCTTAACACTAATGCTAAACGCATATTTAAGTTGTAGAAAATAAATGATGCTCTTGATCCACACTATTGAGATATAAAGAATGAAAGATGAGTTTGATAATCAAGCCTACCTCGCCTTAGATATTGGATATGGTGTGAGATGCGCTGCCCAACATAAGCCTGATAAGGTCGCGCTGGGAGAAGGAAACCAGACTTTAAACTATGGGGAACTGGCTGATCGTATTAATAGAGTTTCCAATGGTGTTCGGGAGGACTTCGGCCTCAACAAGGGTGATAGAGTTGCCCTTATCGCACCTAACTGCATAGAGTATCCTGAGCTTGCTATAGGCATTGCTCAAGCTGGTACTGTAGTGGTCACACTTAATCCAAAGTTAACTTCGTCTGAAATTCAATACGTATGTGATGATTGCCATGCATCAGCAGTTATCGTGCATGCATCAGCCGTAGATCAAGTAGATATAGCTAAGTTAACCAGTGTAAAAAAGGTGGTGGTAATTGGTGATGACTATGAGAATTGGTTAGCCAAGTCCAACCCAAAGTATAAATTTGCTCCTTTGGCCGAGACAGACACTTTTGCACTTGTTTATACCGCAGGGACGTCAGGGAAACCGAAAGGGGTAATGTTGTCGCATCGATCCAGAGTGTTGACGTTTTTTGGTATGGCTTCAGAGTATGGTTGTTATACTCCAGATGACCGAACTCTAGCTGTGGCGCCTCTATTTCATGGCGCTGGATTCTCGTTTGCTATTGCGGCTCTATTTTTTGGAGGGTACTGTGAAATCGCTCCAAAATTTGATGCTGCCACAACCTTAAAAGTGCTAAAAGAATCACAAATAACTAATGTTTTTATGGTTCCTACACATTTCCAGGCAATCTTTGACCTATCTGAAAAAAAGAGAGCCGAACTTAAACCTAGTCAGGTTAAAACCATAATTTCTAATGCGTCAGCGCTACCGCAGGTGCTAAAAAAGAAAGCGGTAGGTTACTTTGGAGCGGGCATACTGCATGAGACCTATGGGTCTACAGAAGCCGGTATTGTTTGTAATTTACGTCCGATTGATCAATTAAGAAAGGAACGTTGCGTTGGGCTGGGGTTTGCCTGTACTGAGACCAAGGTTCTTAATGATAAAGGCAGGCCAGTAGGCCCTGGCGAAGTTGGTGAGTTATTTAGCCGTTCTCCTTATCTCTTCTCAGGTTATTGGGGAAATCCCCAAACAATCAGTTCGATGAAAGAAGGTTGGTTTTCTGCTGGAGACCTTGCTCAGATTGATGATGAAGGTTTTGTTTATCTAGTTGATAGAAAGATGGATATGATTATTTCAGGGGGTGTAAATATTTACCCCAGAGAGATAGAAGAAGTTCTTTATGAGCACCCAGCTATTTCTGATGCCGCCGTTATTGGGGTGCCGGATAGATATTGGGGAGAATCTGTGAAAGCTTATGTGGTCTTAAGAGAAAATCAAAACGTGAATAGTGATAGCTTAACCAAATTCTGTGGGAAAACGTTGGCGGGATACAAAACACCTAAGTCGTTTGAGTTTATCTCTGCGCTGCCGCGAGGATCGACGGGTAAAGTTTTAAAGCGAGAGTTACATAACCGGTAAAAGTAAGTAGCGACTACCTCTACGATTAAAAGCATTAGCAAAATTAATCCTTAAAGACGTATTTTTATGTAGTCATAAATTAGCGCTTTAGTCTAATAAACTCATAGAGTGGCAATTAGATGCAGATCACTAAATGGAGATGGAAAATTGAGAAATTGCACACCATGCCTCAGGAGTGTTCGTCGTGACTAAACCGCTCACTGACGTTCGCATTCTAGATCTGACTCACATGTTATCGGGGCCCTATGGGGCGATGCTTTTGGCTGACTTGGGTGCAGAGACGATAAAAGTAGAGCCTTTACAGGGAGAGGGTACTCGAAAGCTCTTGGCAACAGACCCCAAGAATTCAATTGATGGAATGGGTGCTTACTTTATTACTCTTAACCGAAATAAAAAAAGTGTTTGTATTGACTTAAAAAGTGTTGAAGGTCAAAACGTCTTTTATGATCTTGTTAAAGCTTCTGATGTGGTGATTAATAATTTTGGAGCAGGAGTGCCGGAACGCTTGAAGATTGATTTTGATCAACTCAAGAAAGTTAATCCAAAGATTATTACTTGCTCTGTCACTGGTTTTGGCTCATCAGGCCCTGCCCACAAACGTCCTGCATTTGATCAAGTAACCCAGGCTACGGGCGGTGGTATGTCGATTACAGGTGAGGATCCAGAATCTTCTGTGAGGTCAGGAATACCAATTGGGGATCTAGGTGGGGGTATGTTTGCTGTTATGGGCATACTCGCTGCACTGCGCGAACGGGATGTAAGCGGGGAAGGGCAACACGTTGATATTTCAATGTTAGATTGCCAGATCTCAATGCTGAATTACATGGCTACCATGTACTTTTTATCTGGGGATGATCCTACGCCAATAGGTAATAATCATTTTGTTCATGTTCCTTACAACAGTTATAGAACCGCTGATGGTTTCATTGTTATTGCAGTGATCACCGACAACTTTTGGCAGAATCTGAAGCAGGTAGTCACCTATCCGGGGTTTGATCTCGAAGAATATGATACTCAACCGGGACGCCTTGCTAGTAAAGATTATATTGACGGTAAGTTGAATGAAATTCTTGCAACACAGAGCTCTGAATACTGGCTAGAAAGATTAGTCGAGAAACGCATTCCATGCGCGCCAGTGAATAAATTTAGCCAGGCTCTTAGTGATGAGCAAGTAATCCATCGCAACATGGTGGTTGATCTCAAGCATTCAAATGGGAAGAGCACTAAAGGTCCTGGGAATCCGATTAAATTCTCCCGGACTAATGAAGAGAGTTTTTCTCCAGCTCCTGTTAAGGGTGAGAACACGGACGATATTTTTTCTGATTTATTAAATTATTCAGAATCTGAAATTGGTGATTTGAGAGAAAAAGGGGTTATAGGCTAAATAGTCATGCCACAAGATGACGCCTGTAAACCGCTAGAATAAAAATAAGAAGCTTACTTTAAGGCTATGTTCTTAAATTAAAAGATTGGTTAAAGCCAGTGGTAGGATTGTAAAACAACGAGTAATTTGGAATTTATCTCTCGCTTTATGAGCTTGAGAAATAAGATTGGAAGAAGCTTGAAGGTTCGCCAAACGCTAAAGGTGATAACTAAAATAACTATAGAAAGAGTTCGGAGATAGGTATGAGCTATAGATTAGGAGTAGACGTTGGAGGTACATTTACTGACCTTCTGCTGATTAATGAAGCAACAGGCGAGACCCATACTGCAAAAGTACCCTCTACACCTGAAGATTCATCAATTGGTGTTTTGAATGGTGTTGCGCGGATTTGTGATGAATCAGGTATTAATCCTAAGGATGTTAACCGTGTGATGCACGGCACCACAGTAGCGACTAATGCTGTTTTAACTGGTAAAGGCGCTAAAGTGGGTTTGGTAACTACTTCAGGTTATGAGGATACGTTACAGGTTGCTCGATCTTTCTGTCCCGGAGGCTTAGGTGGTTGGGTTAGCTTTGTTAAGAAACCCTTATTAGCTCCACTAGAGTTAACTATTGGCGCCAAAGAGCGGATCGGCGCTGATGGAGTTGTGGTCGAACCATTGGATGAAGAGCAATTGCGCAATGATTTGAAAGCTCTTAGGGGTAAAGGAGAGGTAGAAGCTTTAACTATCTGTTTTATTAACTCCTATACCAACAGTACTCACGAAAAGCTTGCTATGGAAATTGCTAAAGAAATCTTTACTGATACTCCAATTTCTGTTTCAAGCGATGTAGTCCCTGAGATGCAGGAGTACGAGCGCACGGAAACGACCGTTGTAAATTCCTATGTACGCCCTGAGGTTGCTAGTTATGTAAGCAATCTACAGAACGTTCTGGATAATAAAATGGGCTCAGATACACAATTGTCTATCCTCCGCTCTGATGGAGGATTAGCGTCAGCTAGAGCGGCGGCTGAGTCTCCGGTAAATATGTTGATGTCGGGGCCTGCGGGCGGGGTGTCTGGAGCTATTTATTTTTGTCGGCGTGCAGGGTTTAACGATATTTTGACTTGCGACATGGGTGGAACTTCTACAGATGTAGCACTTATTCAGAATGCTAGGGCTAGAGTTCGCCGCGAAACCATTGTGGCTGATGTTCGAGTTCGAGCTCCTTCTGTCGACGTTAGAACGGTTGGCGCCGGCGGAGGGTCTATAGCTTTTGTACCTGAACTTACAAAAGCTCTGCGAGTTGGCCCAGAGTCTGCAGGGGCTGTCCCTGGTCCTGCGTGCTATATGAAAGGCGGCGAGCAACCCACTGTTTGCGATGCTAACGTGGTACTCGGATATTTGCCTTCGGATGTGCAATTAGGCGGCAAGATGGAGATAAATCGAGAAGCCTCGGTGGCCGCGGTTCAGTCTGTCGCAGATGCTATGGGAATCGATCTCATGGAAGCTGCTGAAGGCATTATTAAAATTGTCAATGAATCGATGTTTGGTGCCTTGCGATTAGTCTCTGTTGAACAGGGCTATGATCCAAGAGACTTTGCTTTCGTAGGATTTGGCGGTGCAGGACCGCTGCATGCTAATGCACTGGGCATATTAACCGATGCTTGGCCAGTTATTATTCCGCCAGGTCCAGGCGTTCTGTGTGCCTATGGTGATGCTACTACACAGGTACAAGATGAGGCTGCCCGAACCTATTTAACAATGGCTGATGACCTTAGTGATGAACAGCTAGCGGCTGATTTGTTTGAATTACAGACTCGCGCAGGAGAGGCTTTAATTGTCGATAATATCCCTGCATCCGATCATGAAGTTTCATATCAAGCTGATTTGCGTTATGCCGGCCAGGCATTTCAAATCACCATTAACTTTACTGAGGCGGAACTTAAAGAGAAGGGCGTGGCGCTGCTTACTGATCAATTTGACGCAGAGCATGAACAGTTGTTCACCTTTAAGTTGGGCGATGGACATGAAATCTTAATGATACGTGCCGTTGCTAAAGCCAAGGCAAAGGCCATTGCTGAGCGGCAGATTGGTCAAACTGAACTGACTTTACCTGAGTGTAAAATTGCTGACAGTCGCTTCTATTTTGAAGGGGAGTGGCACGAAGTAGGAATCTATGACCGAACTAAACTTAGTACCGGTTTTGAAGTCCCAGGCCCAGCCATTGTTAGTGAGATGGACTCGACCACGGTTGTACTACCAGGCTTTTTTGCTGAAGTAGATACCGTTGGAAATCTACTTATTAATCCTGTTAAGAGGGGTAAGTAATTATGACTGCAAGACTATTGGAAAGTAATACAAACCCTTTAAAACAGATCCCCGTTGATGGCGTAACTGTTGATATTATTGAAAATGCATTGCGTAATGCTCGAGAAGAGATGGATGCCGTAGTTTTTCGAACGGCAATGTCTCCGGGTATTAGGGAGCAAGGAGATTGTTTCCCGATGATAGCTAGTAAAGAGGGGAAAATGATTGTTGGCCAGTTTGGCTCCTTTATTGGCCCTTTTCTTGAAGCCTACGATGAGGAAATCGAAGAAGGGGACATTATTTTAACCAATGACCCTTACATGTGTAATGCAGCGGTTTCACATTTGCCTGATTGGGTGGTGCTTGTTCCAGTGTTTAAAGATGGCCGACATCTAGCTTGGTCAGCGATGTTCGGGCATATGTCAGACAACGGTGGCATGGTACCTGGCTCAATTCCGATTGAGGCGACAACTATTTTCCAGGAGGGAGTGCGAATCCCTCCAATAAAGCTATATAAAAAAGGGGTCCTGCAGAGCGATTTACTTGAGTTGATCCTACACAATGTTCGGACCCCACAGTGGAATCGTTTCGATTTAAATGCGTTGGTCGCAGCCTGCAATACTGCAGCTAAACGTTGCCTGGAGCTTGCTGAGCGGTTTGGTGATGATGTTTTACATTCCACCATGGATATTATGTTGCAGCGTAATTACGATGCTATGAAACATATCATTGGGATGTTTATCCCTGAAGAACCAAGAGTTTTCGAAGATTATCTTTGTGATGATGGAATGGGAATGGGGCCCTACAAAATCAAGTGCACGATGTGGAGAGAGGGTGAAAAGGCGATTTTTGATTTTGCCGGAACTGACCCTCAAGCGCAGAGCTCTGTTAATTTCTTTTTAAATGAAGACATGTTCAAAATGTTCTTTGGTTCGTTCACTATTAATGTTGTTGATCCTCAAATCGTATTCAATGATGGTTTCTATGACTTGGTAGATGTTCGTATTCCACAAGGGACACTATTGAAGCCTAATTATCCGGCTGCATTATCCGGAAGGACGCACGCATTGGGACGTATATTCGATGTGCTTGGTGCCTTGCTAGGTATGGGAGCTCCGGAGATGATGTTGAATGCTGCTGGATTCTCTGACTCACCGCACTTGTTTTTCTCAGGCTATGATACCCGCCCAGGAAAGGGAAGTGAGTGGTTCCAGTTGTTTCAAATTGGTTTTGGGGGCATTCCTGGACGTCCGATTGGCGATGGCCCAGATGGGCATAGTTTGTGGCCTGGATTCACTAATGTGCCGAATGAATTTATTGAATCCTACTATCCATTGCGAATAGAACGCTATGAAATGATTCCAGATTCTGGCGGAGCTGGCTTGCACCGAGGGGGAAATGGCCTGTCTGTCGCTTATCGTTTTTTATGTGACGGAGAGATTGGCATTCATGATGATCGATGGCTTACTTATCCATGGGGTGTTTTAGGTGGAGAAACAGGCTTAAGATCAACAAAAAGGCTAGTTAGAGTAGACGGGTCTGAAGAGTGGTTGCCAGCTAAGGTAGAGGGAATCAAAGTCAAAACAGGCGATTTACTTTACTTCAATACTTGGGGTGGCGCTGGTTGGGGCGATCCTTTTGCACGCGATGCAGAGTTGGTACACCAAGATGTAAATCGAGGTTTGGTGACTGCTGATGGTGCGCAACGTTATGGCGTGGTCATATCAGCGGACGGTTCGATTGATACAGCGGGCACGAAAAAATTGAGGGCAAAATTAGTTAAACAACGTGGAGATGATATTCCACTGTTTAACTTTGGTGGCACAATCGAGGAGATCAAGGCTCGTAGTCTTGAGGAAACTCACTTAGAGCCGCCGATTACACCCACCTTTCAAGCTGCAAAGCCCTAGTCGAGAAAGGATTATGACCCTAGAGTCGAGGTCTGTAAGTTTGGGCGCCAAGCCGGCGCTCATCGTTGTGGACGTGGTGAATGGTTTTACAGATCCTGACTGTGCTCTAGGGACAGCCTGTCCTGAAGTGGTGTCTGCAAACAAGGCTTTGCTCGATGAATTTCGTCGACAACGCCTGCCAATTTTTTTTACATCTGTTGTTTATCACAATAAAAAACAGGCGAGCGTGTTCCGGCAAAAACTACCTGCATTAGAGTGCCTAAAACCCGATTCTCATTGGGTCAAGGTTGATCTGTCGCTCGAGCGTCGGGAAAGCGAACCCTTGATTGAAAAGCAGTGGGCTAGCTCTTTTTTTGCTACCGATCTAGCCGACCAACTTGCCGGGTGCGGGGCTGATTCATTAGTGGTTACAGGCTTAACAACAAGTGGCTGTGTGAGAGCAACGGCGGTTGATGGTTTACAACACAACTACCCAGTATTGATTCCTAGGGAAGCTTGTGGTGATAGAGATTTGGCAGTGCATGAAGCAAGTCTTTATGACCTTGATGCAAAGTATGCTGATGTTATCTCGCTATCGGATTTATTGGTTCGATTATGTTCATTGGGCTATGAAGAAAGTACAAAACAATGAGTGAGATGACCCCCAAAACACTGTATGACAAATTATGGGATACGCACGAAGTCACGCAGATGAAGGATGGCACCTCGCTTCTGTATATTGATAGACATATTCTTCATGAGGTAACGTCTGCGCAAGCATTCCAGGGATTACGCGATAACAGTCGAAAACCCTGGAGGCCTGACTCCTGTATTGCAACTCCTGATCATAATGTACCCACAACCGGACGGCACTCAGGTGTTGGAGGAATTAGTGATCCTGTTTCCAAAATCCAAATATTAGCACTGGATAGTAATTGTGCCGAATTTGGGGTAAGAGAGTACAAACTAAATGATATCCGCCAAGGTATTGTTCATGTCATCGGTCCTGAGCAAGGATTGACCCTGCCAGGTATGACTTTGGTATGTGGTGACTCCCATACCTCTACTCATGGTGCCTTTGCAGTTCTTGCTCAAGGTATTGGTACTTCGGATGTTGAACATGTTTTAGCAACACAATGTTTAGCTCAGAAGAAGTTTGGCAACATGCTTATCAAGATTGATGGTGAGCTTGGCCAAGGAGTCAGCGCTAAAGATATGATTCTTTATATTATTGGCAAGATAGGGACCGCCGGCGCTACTGGCATGGCGATAGAATTTTCCGGTACAGCCATTACTGCGCTATCAATGGAAGGTCGAATGACCATATGTAATATGGCCATTGAGGCAGGTTCTCGGATTGGGTTGATCGCCTATGATCAGGTTACTTTTGATTACTTACGAGGGCGAGACCATTCGCCGAAGGGCGATGACGAATCTCAGGCACGTCAGTCTTGGGAGAAACTCCATAGCGATCCAGGAGCTAAATTTGATGCGGTGTTTGAATTTGATGCTGCCCATATTTCCCCTCATGTTAGCTGGGGAACATCGCCTGAAATGGTTATTCCAATCAATGGCAAAGTACCTGACCCTGCAGAGCAGAGTGAAGAAGAGGTACGAGAAGACTATTCTCAAGCTCTCAAGTATATGGGCTTAAATGCCGGGCAGAAAATAACCGATGTACAGTTAGATCGAGTATTTGTAGGTTCTTGTACTAATTCTCGTATTGAAGACATTCGAAGTGTCGCTGAAATCGTGAAAGGAAAGAGCGTGGCTAAAACCATAAAACAAGCGCTAGTGGTGCCCGGATCCGGGTTAGTCAAGCAGCAAGCGGAAGCAGAGGGTTTAGATAAAGTATTAATAGATGCTGGTTTCGAATGGAGAGACCCAGGATGTTCAATGTGCGTGGCTATTAACTCAGATAAATCATTGCCAGGCGAGCATTGTGCATCAACCTCAAATCGTAATTTCGAAGGCAGGCAGGGGCACGGTAGTCGAACTCATTTAGTCAGTCCTCAAATGGCAGCTGCAGCTGCAGTGGCTGGACATTTTGTTGATATTAGAGAAATTATATAAATGACTATGGAAGCGTTTCAGAGTCATTCAGGGTTAGTTATCCCATTTAATAGAGCTAACATAGATACTGACGCTATGTTACCTAAACAATATTTGAAATCGATTCTAAAAACCGGTTACGGAGATTGGTTATTCGATGGGTTGCGTTATTTAGATGAGGGAGACGTTAATACAGTCACCTCGACACGAAGAATAAACCCAGAGTTTGTTTTAAACCTTCCCCGCTTCTTGGGCGGCAGTATATTGGTGGCAGGAGAGAATTTCGGGTGTGGATCGAGCCGTGAGCACGCGCCTTGGGCCCTCAGAGATTTTGGTATTAAAGTAGTGATTGCTCCTAGTTTCGCTGATATATTTTACAATAATTGCTGCAAAAATGGTGTTTTACCTGTTCAGCTCGGCAGTCGAACGGTTGCCACGATTATAGAGGAAGTAGAAGCGATCGAGGGATACGAGATGAAGGTTGATCTTGAGGGCAAAACTATTTCTTTACCTGATGGTAAAAGCATAAATTTTGAGATTGATGAATCTCTTAGACAGCAGTTATTATTTGGCTTGGATACAATAAGTCTTACCATGGAGTATAAAAAAGACATCTTGGAATATGAGGCGAAACATCGGAAAGCCGCACCTTGGTTATTTGATAACTCACTTAGCTAAGCTGACCTTTGAACCGTCCGGTCTTTCGTAGGGTTCGTGACTTTGGCTCGAGTTGCCAGCGGACAACTTCTCTCACAATCCGAGTGTAAGAATCATATAAAGGACTTATAGTCTTAAAAACTCAGAGTGGGTTGCATTGCCAATTTGGGCGTTCGATCTGCTTTATAAATGCCCCAATGCTTTTCGGGCTCGAGAGGGTCATCTGAGCCTTTCCAGTTTTCATCAAACGCTTCGAAAAAGTAAACAAGTACTTGATTCTTCTCAGCCCAGTCCATGAGTTCACTAAGATACTGTTGCTGCATTAACTCATCTACATTGTCGGGCTCTATGCCCCGCCCATTTGATTTTGTCGCCCACCCTGCTTCTGTAATGATAACTTGTTTATTTGGATAGACCGATTTCACTGCTTCATAGTTTTTTATAGTGTAAGCCAATCCTTCCTGTATATTTTTGTATTCCCAGACTGGGTAAGTATGAATTGAAATAATGTCGAGTTCTTCAGCTAGAGGTTTCAGCTCCTCAATCCAAGGAACATAGTTCTCGCAAAAAGTTACAGGCTGTTTCACGGAACTTTTAACCTGCTTTGAGTAAGTGATTAATCTATTTGTTGGGACCAAGTGATCTGTCCAGCCAACAGCTGCCTCATTACCAATGGAGACGCATGAAACTATATCTGGATAATTATTAGCCATAGATATTAGTCGATCAATCTGTACTTGATTATGCTCTACGTTCTTCGCTAGTTGCTCGTCTGAGTAAACTCCTCCCCAAGGACAATGCGGATTGTTTTGTTCTGCAGTGATGTAGGCTCCAAGCATGACATCGAAGGATAAGTTCTCAGATTTAATAACATTTATAATAGTATCGGAGTGGTTATCACTGGCGTAGAGGCGAAGAGACTGCCACTGGCCCTCCAAAATCATTAAATCTTGTTTGACTTGCCCATAGGTCGGTAGAATTTCACCGGAAGGATCTTGCCCATCCCTATAACCTGAGTAACAAATAGCTCTTGTGCAGGGTAAAGTGTTTTCTTGTGCCATAATTATGATCGTCTTTTTGTAATTCACACCACTAATATTTGAGATTTTCCTTGGTATCCCACAAACCCCAGTAGGCTCCCACATCCCCCTCTGTGTCGATTTTCCATGATTCATCAAAAGATGAAAAGTAAAACAGATCGATGTTATCAGCCTGTGCCCACTGTTGGGCATTTAAGAAGTATCGAATGGCATTCTCTTCTGAAGGCTGCGCTCCATGAAAGCTTCTACCTTTATTCGGCCACCCTGTTTCAGTGATAATCACCTTTTTCCCTGCGGCTACCTTTTGTGTTCTACGATACATATCTTTCATGTATAACAGAGAATATTCGATGGCACAGCCTTCCCAGAAAGGGTAGCAATTCGCGAGAATCACATCGCAGATATCAGCCACTTTGGGGTGATCTTCGAATTCATAATACGCATCGACATACCCTACAGGTAAATCTGGGACGGCAGACTTCACACGCTGTATATACTCAAGGAGTTGAGCTTCGGAAAGATCTCCTCGATACAACACTTCGTTACCGACCGCACAGATATCGACATGGCCATCCTGAGCCAGCTTAATCAATCCTTCGATCTCCTGCTCATTTTTATCAAGGTCATCTCCAAGCCAAGCCCCAACCAGTGTTTTTACCCCTTGCTGATGTGCCACTATAGGTATCAGTTCGTTCCCTTGCAGGCAGGAAAAAGACCGAACCCACTCGATGCTGGGCTCGAGAATAGACATCCGCTTTTGCACCTGTTCAAGACTCAGTTGATGTCCTGGTTTTTGGCCCTCTTCATAAGCGCTGAAGCTGATGCCATGAATACCGCCATCTAATGATGACTTAAATGACTCACGAAGTTGATCAATACTCAGCTGGGAGAGTTCGATTCCGGTGAGGGATAATAATTTGTGTTCTCTTTTTGACATTTAGTTATCTAAACCCTTCAGTATGTTTATTAGTGACAACCGAGAAACTCTAAAAGCCAACAGGGTCGTACAGCGTTAATGTTGTTAAATCGTTTCCGATAACATTACTATTACAAGACGCAGATGCTACGCGAGCGCTAAACAACTGACAATTGATAGCAGGCCCCATCCGTCCCAGTTATAACGCCTGTTAACTCATTCTTTTAGCCCGCAGTTGCGAAATAGCTATTGTGACCGTAGGATACCGCCGCTATTTGGGTGCTTTCACTCAATTTGGGGGGGTCGAAACAAGCCGATAGGAAGATAAGTGTTATCGGATGTGGAGAGCAATGGCATAAAAGTAAGTAGACAGGGGTAGCCATGCCTACGAATACTATATATATCGGTAATCAATGCCGAAAAAATAACACACCAAAAGTGACAGGAAATTATGTCGACTTAAATGGTGAGACTTTTTATAAGATCAGTCACTACGATCAAATGAAAGATTTTTTCATGAGTGTGGTGAGTGACTCAAATCATTGGATTTTTATTTCTAGTCTAGGTGGTCTTTCCGCGGGTCGAGTTAATTCGGAAAGCGCGCTATTTCCTTATTATTCTGATGACAAAATTAGCGATGGGTCTCAGTACACTGGTAGTAGAACGTTAGCGTTGGTGACTCAGGATGGACGAACCTCTCTATGGGAGCCTTTCTCGCAGAATTATTCTGGTATCTATCAGTTAACCCGCAATCTTTATAAAAATGTTTGTGGTGACAAGCTGATATTTGAAGAGATTAATCACGATCTTTCGTTAACATTTAAATACTCTTGGCGTACTTCAGATAAGTTTGGGTTTGTTAAAACATCAAGCATGACAAATAATGCCTCCGAATCAGTGTCCGTCAATATCCTAGATGGAATCGAAAATATAATTCCTTATGGTGTTGAATCTGCTACACAAAATGCACTGAGTTGCCTTGTAGATGCATACAAAAAGAATGAACTTGACGTTGAATCAGGACTAGGATTTTATAGCATGAGTTCTATTCTTATTGATCGGGCAGAGCCAAGTGAGGCTTTATCAACCACCACAGTCTGGTCTGAGGGATTGCCTGGCTCTAAAAAGCTTCTTTCTTCTATTCAATTAGATCAGTTTCGTCGTGGGATTGATTTAGAGCAAGAGATAGATGTTCGTGGTCGTCGCGGAGCATATTTTGTCAATGACTCGATTAATCTTTTAAGTCTTGAGCATAAAAGCTGGAGTATTATTGCTGAGGTTAATCAGGGCCCGGCAAAGGTTAGGAACTTAATGGCTTACCTCAATAAAAGTGAAGCTATTGGTACTGATATTGAGGAAGATATCACGCTGGGTAGTGAGAATCTTGCGAGAATCGTAGGCATATCTGATGGTCTGCAGGTTACCGAAGATCGCTTAAGCGCCAACCATCACTTTTCAAATGTTTTATTCAATGTGATGCGCGGTGGTTTATTCATGGATAACTACACCATCCAGCGAGATGATCTTATTGATTTTTTTAAGGTCATAAATAGCTCTTTGTTTGAGCGCCACCAATCTTGGCTTGAAAGCTTGGATGAGACATTTCATTACAGCGATTTGATTAAGCTAGGGGCAACCAAAAATGACACCGCTCTTCAGCGGCTATGCTATGAATATTTGCCACTATCGTTTAGTCGCCGCCACGGAGATCCATCACGACCTTGGAACCTGTTCGATATTCAAGTGAAGAGACAAGATGGTTCTCAGATTTTGAGTTTTGAGGGAAATTGGAGAGATATCTTTCAAAATTGGGAAGCTTTGTGCCTTTCAATACCTAATTTTGTTGAAAGTATGATTTGTAAGTTTGTCAATGCATCAACAGCTGATGGCTACAATCCTTATCGCATTACTAAATCTGGAATTGATTGGGAAAAGCCTGAGCCGGAAGACCCTTGGGCTAACATAGGTTACTGGGGTGATCATCAAATTATTTATTTGCTTAAGTTTTTGGAGTTATCCAAACGTCACCACCCGGGAACTCTAAGAGAGTTTTTAACAGCTGATCTCTTTTGTTATGCGAATGTTCCATATCGCATTAAGCCCTATGAGCAGCTTCTTCAGGATCCGCATGACACAATCATTTTTGACGAGCATGCGGACCTATTGATCGAGCAACGAGTAAATAAAATTGGTGCAGATGGCAGGCTTATCCTCGACAAAAATGGAGATGTCTATCAGGTTAATCTGACTGAAAAGCTCTTGGCCGTGATGTTGTCCAAATTGTCTAACTTCATTCCAGGAGCAGGTATATGGATGAATACACAGAGGCCAGAGTGGAATGATGCAAACAATGCCTTAGTTGGTTTTGGTGTTTCCATGGTGACACTTTACTATCTGAGGCGCTATCAACAATATTTGTTGGACTTTTTATCTGACGTTGATTTTAAAACTGTCGCCATCTCTGAAGAGATCGTTAAACTTTTTGGTGCGATAAACAGTACTCTGCAAGATCATCAACATCTCCTAGATGGGCAGTTTTCTGATGAGGATAGGAAGAAAGTTGTAGATCATCTCGGTCAGGCATCAAGCGAGTATCGGGAAGCGATCTATAGCGACTCTTTTACCGGTCGGCGTCGGGATATTGAGATTTCAGATCTCATTGAGTTTTGTAAAATATCTATCTCACATATTGACCATTCTATAGAAGCTAATCGTCGAGAAGACGGCCTTTATCATGCTTATAATTTAATGACCACAGATGATCAGTGTGTAACGGTTACACATCTGTATGAAATGCTTGAGGGGCAGGTGGCAGTACTTAGTTCGGGATATCTGGACCCAAAGCAAGCATTGGAAGTGTTGAAATCACTGAAAAAATCAAATTTATTCACTGAATCGCAGAATTCATATCTTTTATATCCAGATCGAGAGTTGGCTCGTTATTTAGATAAAAATGTAATTCCAAAGAAATTCATTGAGAAGTCTGAGTTACTTACTACTCTTAAGGAAAGTGGTGATCAATCACTTATAGAAGTAGATCTTGCCGGTAACTGCTTTTTTAATGGTAGCTTTAACAATGTTGATGGGGCAAAGAGTGCCTTAAAGAACTTGTCAGATAATGGTTATAAACAGTTAGTGAAAAAGGACCAATCTTTGGTGGAAGAAATGTTCGAAGACATTTTTAACCACAAGCAATTTACCGGACGGTCTGGAGGTATGTATGCCTACGAAGGTCTTGGGTCCATATATTGGCATATGGTGTCGAAATTATTACTGGCTACTTTAGAAAACTTCCAAAAGGCTGTTGCAGAGGACGTAGATCCAGCTGTCATAGGTAGACTGGCTGATTGTTACTTCAATATCCGAGCAGGAATAGGCTTTAACAAAGACCCGCAAAATTATGGGGCCTTCCCAACTGACCCATATTCTCATACGCCGGGATTTGACGGGGCTAAACAGCCTGGCATGACGGGGCAAGTTAAAGAAGAGGTTGTGACCAGATTGTTAGAGCTGGGGGTAATCGTTGAGAATGGATGTATTCGATTCGATCCTTTTATACTGAGAAAATCTGAGTTCCTAGTCAAAGAAGATACTCTCCATTATTTTGATCCTAGTGGGACTCGTCAGATGATACCTTTATCTGAAGGTCAGCTGGCTTTTACCTATTGCCAGGTGCCTGTGGTTTACAGTCTTGCAGACAAGGTGTCTATAAGACTTACCTTTTCAAATGGAGCTTGTAAGGATATTTTAGGATCCACTATTGAATCAGTTATTTCAGCACAGATATTCAGTAAAGAGGGTGCTGTGGTTAAAATCGAAGTGTCTCTCAAGCCAGGTTTGGACTAGGCTAATTAATTCTTGTATCAAAAGGAAACAAAAAAGCCGCCTAAACTAGGCGGCTTTTTTATGTATTCGTTGTTTTTTAGTTGGCGACGTTTGCAGCTTGTCGTGCGTCTAACTGAGCTCTTATGTCGTTGGCTTTTGTTTCATCAAGGTCATAATTTAGCATAACTAAGATTGCGAGCATCGAACCAACGCTGGGCACGATAATATAGCTTAGACGTAGAAGAAACAGAGCCTCATTAGTTTGAGATGCTGCGGTCGAGTCCCAACCAATAGCATGCATGATGAAGCCAGCTGACATTAACGCTAATCCTGTTCCAATTTTTACCATTAACCAGTAAATAGCACCAAAAGTTCCTGCTCGGCGCTTTCCTGTTTCAAGCTCATCCATATCACAGACATCTCCAGTCATAGACATCATGATGGTGAATAGACCGCCGATCCCAAAGGAAAAAAGAGGCAAAGGTAGAAACATCAGCCAAGGTTTATCAGGCGAGAATCCCCACCAGAGAAGTATATAACCAACTAAGGAGACACTTTGACTCAGAAGAAAAGTGATTTTTTTACCATACTTTTGCGCGCAAAAATTTACAGCTGGAATCACCATAAAACAGGTAAAGAGAGCACCTACGGCACCAAATAATGTTGGGTAGAGACCGGCTTGAGTGGCATCACCACCATTGATGTAATGCACAATAATAAAGAAGGAAAAGCCAGCGATCGTCTGAAACCCGTTGAACACCAGAAATGTTGCAATACATATTTTCTGGAATGGTTTATTCCTTAAAGTAACCATAATACCTTGGCCGAAATCAATCACTGTTTTCTTAAGAGTACTTTGGGTCTTCTGGAAGTTATCTTCATTTATTTCGGAGTTAGTAAAGGTGCAAAAGAACGCAGGTACTAAAGCCAATGCCATGCAGACAGCAGCTACCCACAAGGATAGTGCTCTCACCCCTTCATCAGCTTGTTCAAACCATGCAGGATCATAAAGGATGACCCAAAACCAAGGGGCAATCACCCAAGCCCATTGACCAATCCATTGTGCAATGGCCATCAGTCTCGTGCGTTCGTGAAAATCAGAACTCATTTCATAGCCCATGGCCACATAGGGAACACCAAAAATCGTCATTCCAAGAGAAAATACGCAAGACCAGGTTAAAAAATAGTAAAAATTGTAAAGTTCAGAATTGTCTGCAGAAATTTGCCACATCATCGCAAATGACAGCCCTGCTATTACTGCACCAACAAACACGTAGGGACGGCGCTTGCCCCATTTGGATGTTGTGTGATCTGAAATATAGCCCATGAATGGGTCAGTAATGGCGTCCAAGAATTTCGGTATTATTCCTAAAAGCCCGTAGAGCAGGGGGCTCATCCCCATATCTTGAATTAAAACAACCATGAAGATCCCAAGAGATGCTGGGAACATTTGATTGGCTAACATTCCAATGCCAAAGGCGATCTTTTGATCTAGGGGAATTGCTTTGTGACCAACGTCTAACGCTGCGCTTTGATTCATATTATTATTTTCTAACCTATCGTTGACTTCCTTTGCAGGAGGCACGGTGACCCCTCACCGTCGCGCGAGTATAGGTTAGCGAGGGTCTTCAGTCGCTAGAGATTCGACTAACAAGGGCATATTTGCGGTAGCGGAGCCACCAAAGGAATCATCGATATAGACAAATAGGCGGTATTCACCAGCATCAGGAGCTTTGAAAGTTAGGCTACCACTGGTTCTTAGGTCATCATGGCGCCAGAGAATGTCGGGTTTAGGCTCAAAATCCCCACCATCGCTCTCTAATGCCTTTTTAACCTCTGCCATTAACTCCCAACGGTAATTGATTGAACTGTTTTTGGGGTATTCACAGGTCACCTGGGCTCTATATTGCTTACCTTGACTAAGGAGGATACTGTCAGCTGCAACACCACCATTGATGGTGAGTTTGGGTGACCCTGGAGTCTTATGTTTTGGCACCTTTCCTGTCCATAAAGCCTCCATAATTTGAGCCGCTTCTGTATGGTTACCATTTTCGAGAAAAACACCGTACCAAGTGGGTGTTCGCTCTTGCTTTTGTCCCCACAAAAATACAAATGAGCCTACACAATGCACAGTATCAGCGGCTATGTAATCTAGATATCGACTTTTGTAAGAGCTCGCTTTTTCACCACTAGTTGGCTCTAAAGGGCGGCCCCAATCTGTGCATTTAACTTCCCAGTGACCCGTTGCACCCCATTCCGAAACTATATAGGCGCCTAGGTATTGGCTAGCTTTTAAATATTGAGGCAGTTTATTGATATCGCCATATAGTTGGAAAGACAGCAAATCTAGATCAGGGCACCGTTTCATGACCACTTGGATTACATCTGGTTCTGCACCTGCCAGCATAGTTGTGGTTGGGTGATTAGGGTCGAGTTTGTGGATCATCTCAGAGAGCTGGTTAACAGCGTCCCAAACTTTAGGATTGGCATGGCGGAGATTGAGTTCGTTGCCAATACCCCACATAAGAAGAGCGGGATGATCTTTTAATGCTAATACATCCGCTTTTGTCATAGCCAATTGTTGGGCAACTGCTTTTTTATCGCTGTAATTAAAGCCATGGCGTTCGCGAGCAACATCAAGACCCATGCATACCATTAATCCATGATGATGTGCTTCATCAAGAATTTCTCGGCCAGTTTTCTCACCATTGGCTACTCGCCAGGTTCGAAAAGCATTGCCCCCATATCTAGCGAGACTTTCAATGCTACCCAATTCTAGGCCAGCACCCTTGATATAAAACGGCTCCCCATCAACCTGCAATTGGAATTGTTGAGAGCTCTTGACTAACTCAACTTTTTTTGGAGTCATGCAAATATACCTAACTGGTGTGAACTAAGATTTATTTTATGATAATTAGTTCTTCAGTGGGCTCCCACTCATCGTTAAAAGACATGCTTTTGTCGATAATCAGATAGCTGATTGGGTGGGGCACACTATAATGGGCATCGCAAAATATGTTGTTAACGACTTACAATTTAATAATGAGGGTGGCAAGAACTGTGACTAAATTTATAAAATCCATCACTTTAAGCATAACGGTCTGGTTTTTGGTCGCTTGTAGTGACGATATTATTCAAGAGCCGTCTAATGAAAATATAAAAAATCCAACTGCGGCCCAAATATTGGGCAACCCTACTTATCCCGCTTTTTCCTATGGTGGTTACAGGGGTAAGAGTCGTCAAGTTGCACCCTCTCAAGAACAATTAATAGAAGATTTGAAAATTCTCTCCGCGATGGGAGTCAAAGTCTTACGCACTTATAACACGTCCCAGTTTCCTCTGGCACCTGATCTGTTGGCTGCAATAACAGTACTCAAAAACGCAGATCCTAATTTTGAAATGTATGTAATGCTCGGTGCGTGGGTTGAGGCCCAAGGGTCTTGGAGGCATGGTACAGATCACCATAAGGGTGATATTGAAAAGAATACTGCTGAGATAGAGACGGCTGTGGCATTGGCGAACGAGTATCCCGATATTGTTAAAGTTATCGCGGTGGGTAATGAGGCTATGGTTCAGTGGGCAGTTAATTACTTTGTTTATCCCAAAACGATTCTAAAATGGGTTAACTATTTGCAAACATTGAAAAGTACAGGACAACTGAATTCAGATATTTGGATTACCAGTTCAGATAACTACGAGTCTTGGGGAGGGGGATCATCGGTCTACCATACTAAGGATCTAGTCTCATTGATTAATGCGGTTGATTACTTATCAGTCCACACTTATCCATATCATGATTCTTTCTATAACCAAGATTATTGGGGTGTTCTTCCCGCGGAGGAAGGCTTGAGTAAGCAAGAAATGATTCAGGCGACGATGAAACGCGCAGTTGAATATGCTCAGTCCCAGTATCAAGGTGTTTACGATTATGTAACAAGTTTAGGTATTGATAAGCCAATTCATATTGGTGAAGCCGGCTGGGCCTCCGCTGACAGCGCGGCATATGGAGCAAATGGATCTAAAGCGTCTGATGAATACAAACAAAAGTGGTTTTATCATTATATGCGGGAGTGGACTGATCAGGCGGGTATGTCATTGTTTTACTTTGAGGTGTTTGATGAGCAATGGAAAGATGCATCTGACGGCGGTGGCTCAGAGAATCATTTTGGGTTGATTAGATTAAACAATGAAGTTAAATATACCCTTTGGGATTTGGTAGATGATGGAAGTTTAAGTGGCTTAACTCGAGATAATAGACCGTTAGTGAAGAGTTATGGGGGCGATCTGACAGCGATGCTGGATGAAGTTCTCAATCCTCCTTTTAAGAGTACTATGCCAGTCCGCAAAATTACCTCAGTTAATGACAATCTAACTCCCGGACAAGTCATTACTGCAAACACTTATGTTGTATCAAATACAGACTTGGACCAAAGCGCTTCGACTGATATGACTTATCCTAGTGCTATCTTGAAGTTGATACCTTGGGAAGGAACAGTGGCTATTCAAATGTCCCCGCAAGGCATTATAGAAATTGTGACAAGAACCAGTGATTGGTGGGGGACAAGTCTCGAATTTCAGGCAGACGTGGGTGAAAATTTATCGCAATTTAAATCAGGGTATTTACACTTTGATATTCGTGGCGACAATACCATAAGTTTTAATATCGGATTCCAAACTGGGCGCTTCCTTAATGGTGACCAGATCAATAGTCTTTTGGCATTTGGCCGTGGGACCAATTATCCAGTGTCTGATGAATGGAGGCGCTATAAATTGCCAATCTCTTTGTTCAGGAATAACAGTGAAATGATAGATGTTACGGGTATTCTTTCTTTACTAAGCCAGACACCTGGGAATAAAGAGAAAATTTATATTAAGAATATTTACTACACACAGGAATAATATAAGGCTAAGCCAGTATCAGTCAGGTCCTAAGTAGTTTGCGTTATTTTAAAAGTGCCCGCGCTTTATCGGCACAATCTTTGGCTGGACTCCAAAACCACCCTTTGGGGTCCCAAGCGCGGCCGCAGGTCATATATACGCACTGACCGTAAGTTTGTTTTGCTAAATCGATTTGTCCGAGTTCATGGTGTGAGCGAGCCTTCGCCCAGAGAGCCATCGAAACATCATTCATCAAGTAATTTTTTTCTATTTTACGTTTTATTCTGGTCTTAACCTTCCCTGTTGGTGGGCAGCTATTACGTTTTTTATGTAGTTTTTTTTGCTGTTGTCCAGCCTCTGGACCCCACTGGGCAAAACAGGCATCAACTGTACTCACAGCGTCGGTAAACTTAGCGTCAGCGAATTGCTCAACGGCTTTACTTGCCCAAAAAGCCGAATCACCAATATCAGGATCAGTTGATAGACAAGGGTTGATATTTATATCTCTCGTTTCTGGAGAGTTTGCAAAACCTATTGAGGACAAAAGAAGTAAACTGCTGATTAATAAGTTGAGAATTTTTGCGTGGTTCAAGTGCCATTCCTTTTGAAGTATTAACCGACGTATCGGTTGCTAAAAAATTTATTGGAGAATGCTTACAGTCGTGTTTCAGAAAGTCCATCAAACGTTAAAACATTTTAAGCATAGAAAAATCTATTGCCAGTGCTTACTTTAGCGCCGCTTTTAAAACCATCGTAGCGTGAGTCTCTGGTGTTACTAGAGTGTTTTCTAAAGTAATTGGTAACTCAAGAGTTTCTAGGCGTTTCCCTGGTTTAACCTCGATAACCGTTATGCTATGCGCAGGTAGCTGAAATCGGTCACTGGAGAGCCCTAAGCTATATGGCCCTGTGTAGCGCGCATCAAAGTTAGCATCTGAGGTATTTTCGATTCTAATCTCTGCGATCACAGTATCTGTCTGATATTTCATGCTTTTTACTTTTATACTCGATGCTAACAGCGGGCCTAAATCTTTCTCGCGACCAATTAAAAGGTTTTTAAACCATACAGCGGTGCGTCGAGCAAAAAGCGCTTCTTTTATGGAATCAGCGGTCTTTTCCTTAGCGAAAACTAAGGTCACTGGGCGATGGCCGCCCTCATGGGGCAGATAATCCCAATCGATGAGATCATGTACATCAGAGGTACCGATGAGCGCTAAATCATAATCAAGAGCCGTCTGAAAGGCAGCTTCTGCATACCAGTGAGTATTGGCTACTTCGATTCCATGAAGCTTGCCTTCTGCAGCATTTTTTGCGTGGAAAGTGTTTATTTTCGTGATACCGGATGTTTCTCGATTTGACCAGTTTGGGTGATTCCAAAACATAAATGCCCCTTGCTTATGGGCAGCTTCTACGGCTTCTTGTGCAGGCCACTTAATTGCTGCCTTACCAAATACCTCTGTGTCGGTAGAATTTTTGGCGGCGCCTTCCACGTTAATTAATTTATTAGCATCATTGATAAATATCGCATTTATATGGCCTGCAGGTAGATAGCGAGTAATTTCACTGCCACTAAGTACTATTAGATCAGATCCTTTCGCTGATTCTGCAGCCTCCTGATAAGAACGATTGCGATCGGGATGGGGTATATCGGCAAGATGAGGTTGCCACTCTAAGTGCTCAGTCATGGCGATAGCATCTAAACCGTCTTGCTGAGCCTCGGCTACCCTAATATTCGGCCATACGTGTCCATCGGAGAAAACACTGTGAATGTGCAGGTCAACCGCTAAGGTTTTATATTTATTGGTATCTGGAAATTCGATAGCACGCTGGTTAGAAGACTTTGGCGCGTAGGCGGTATCGTGGGCAAACCCCCCAGCTGACTGAAGCCCCAGAAGTAATGTAATAGAAGAAAGGGTTACAAATTTTAAAACATCCATTCTTTGCTCCAGAGTTTTATCGGCTTTAAACGTTATTTTTGCTGGAAACATTAACATTCCTTTCTATGTCTAGACAACCACGGAATTGGATTGCGGAAACGATTCATCTGAGAAAGGCGATCTCAATTAGGCAAAAAAAACCCCAGTCGCGTATTGGCCTGGGGTTGTTTCAATGATTGAAGACTAAAACTTACTTTCTATCTCGGGGGAGAATATACAAGCAAAGCTTGCCTATTCTTTGACAGGTTTTCTGAGAATAGTTCAATTCGTTTCAGAAATTAGGCGTATAAGGTGCCTAATGATTAAAAATTGTGATGGATATCATAAAGTCAAAAGGGAGATTCCATATCATCCATGCGCACAAATACAGATTTTAACTGAGAATAATGTGTGATGGCGGCCTTTGAGTTTTCTCGACCTACCCCAGACATCTTCACACCACCAAAAGGTACTTCAACAGGTGCATCATTATAGGAATTAATAAAGCAAGTGCCGGCATCTAGAGCATCGACCATTCTGTGTCCTCTACTTAGATCTGCAGTAAAGACCCCCGCCGCTAGCCCAAATTCTGTCGCGTTAGCCCTTGTGATGACTTCGTTTTCGTCATCAAAGGTTAACACTGACATTAGAGGCCCAAAAACCTCCTCACATGCAATGGTCATATCATCGGTCACGTCGGCAAAAACTGTAGGCTCTATAAAGAAACCATCGCCAGCAATAGGGTTTCCTCCAGTAATCAGTCGAGCACCTTCATTTTTAGCTTTCTCAAAATACTCGAGTACTATGTCCACTTGTCTCTGGCTTACCATTGGCCCAAAATTTGTAGTCTCATCTTGCGGATCACCGATGACGGCTTGACCTAGGCGTTCAACCAAACGCTCTAGGAAAGCATCTTGGATTTTTCGTTGAACAAAGACACGAGTTCCATTTGAGCAGATCTGACCCGTTGAGTAGAAATTAGCTAAAATAGCGCCACTCACTGCGTTTTCAAGATCTGCATCGTCAAAGATTATTAATGGAGATTTACCGCCTAATTCCATAGTTACATGTTTCATTTGCGAGGCAGCTGAGGCATAGACCTTACGACCAGTGGGAACTGACCCAGTTAATGAAACTTTATCCACACGAGGATCAGAGACCAGCGTGGCGCCTACATCTCCTAAACCTTGAATAACATTATATAAACCTGGGGGCAGCCCTGCTTCGATAAGAATTTCAGCTACTTTTAGAGCACAGAGGGGGGTAACTTCTGAGGGTTTGAAGATCATGGCATTACCACAGGCAAGAGCGGGTGCTCCTTTCCAGCATGCAATCTGAGTCGGATAGTTCCAGGCGCCAATTCCAACGCACAGCCCCAGTGGTTCGCGGCGCGTATAGGCCCAATTTCCGTCAGGCAGAGGAATATGCTCCCCGGTAATCGATCCGGCCAAACCGCCGAAATATTCTAATGCATCCGCTGCGCTTGTGGCATCGGCGTAGAGAGTTTCAGAGATTGGTTTGCCGGTATCATAGGTTTCTAAAACAGATAGATCGTAGTTTCGCTCTCGAATAATTGAAGCGGCACGATTTAATACTCGGCCACGCTCGGTCCCAGAGAGTCGTGCCCAGGCTTTTTGTGCCTTAGTACCACTTTCAATGGCCCTTTCAATAATGGCTGGAGTTGCTGAATATACTTTGCCTATTATCTCTCCAGTTGCTGGGTAGATAATATTAATTGGCGTACCACTAGAATCTTCTACATATTCGCCGTCGATAAAATGACTTGCAGTGGGTTGAGTGATCATAACAAACTCCAGTTATTAGTTTTACTTAGGTCCAATCTTAACTGTCCCATTGGCAGAGGCCGAGTTTATATTCACGAGGCGATAGTTTCTGTTGTGCAACTGGGCTAATCATTTTTTGATCACCATCTTTGCATATTAAGATCTGTGAATTTTGACCAGACAGGTCTAACAAGATTTGATCAAGATGACGGTATTGGACATCATGCCCTTCTCCAGGATAGTTTCTTAAAAAGATGGTTGCCTTAGGATAGTGCTTTTGCCAGACGTCATTTGGTTCATTAGTTAACAACTCATCGGCTTGTCCACGATAGACAAAGAGTTTGGTTTTAACGTGAGAGGTATCGATCGCTCCCTCACTGCAATAAAGTGCCATCTCATGTTCCAGTGGTGCAGGATCAGCTGATTGCCCTCGGAGGTTGTGGGCTCTTGCGGCTTCTTCGAATGCGGTATCCTGGAAACCTTCTACTTGGTGCATCGAGCTTGACTTAGGGAATCCGAAGAACTGCATAGGATAGGCGAGTAAATCACTATAGCCGCTAGTACCTCGATCCGGCGAGCACCAATCAGCCTGGCCAATTAATGGAGATGTTGCAGCCATATGAATCGAAAGTACTCGTTTATGTAAACGAGAAGCTATTTTGGCCGTATAGGGTCCCCCACCAGAAATGCCAAACAAAGAAAAATGATCGATATCGAGATGATCCAATACGTATTCAACATCTTTGGCATAATCTGCCATATCTAAATCTGGGTTAAATTGAGTTTGACCAAATCCATTGCGTTCTACTGTAATCATACGAATATTTAGGTCTTGGCGCATGGTTCTCAAAAAATCCAATAGACGTATTGCTCTCACTGATGTGCCCAGACCTCCTGTAAAAACCACAGGATGAGCTTTTGTTACTCCGTCATCAACATAATGGATTTGGCGTCCAGTCTCTGTCGTTAATTGCTTGACTGTTGGGCCGAGAGAATCAAAGCCATTTGGCAGTGAGTTTGGAAGCTCTGATGCTAGCGCAGTATTTATCATTAATGCTGCAAGAGTACTAACAAATTTAGCTAACTTCATAAATCCTCCCTCAAATTTTTGTATGACTTTACCATGCTAAAACTGTTTAGGCACTTACCATGACACAATTGCTTTTATACGGTAGTTCTTTCATAGTATTGACCTGCATCGTAAAGAGATCTTTGTGATTGGTTGTATTTCCAAAAGGCTCATTAATTAGGTAAAAAGGCGATAGTTAATATGAAAGATCAAACTGAGCTCAAGCGATTGGTTGAGTTGGCCCGAGAAAATCTGCAACAGGGCAAACCGGCGGAAGCCTTGACACTCGCCGAACAGGCAGTCCAATTAGATGAGCGATTCCCTCCTGCCTTATTTTTGTTAGGCGTTGCCTTGCGGCTCACCGGATCACCCCAAGCAAGTATAAAGACACTTACTGAATTTTTAGCGTTGGAGCCCAATGTAGCTCAAGGACGTCATGAAATTGGTTTAGCATTTAATACCTGTGGACAGATAACCAACGCTATTGTTGAGTTCAAAAAAGCAGTTGATCTAGATCCTGGGCTCTTGGGTGCTTGGCGCATGCTTGGGGAGGTGCTTCTGGTGCAAGGGGATGAAGTGGGTGCTGCCCAAGCTCATGCCCGTGCTCGTTTAGTCAGTGGGGTTGATCCCGCTTTGAAGCAGGCGACTGAATTATTCACTTCGGGCAGAATTGGTATCGCCGAGGGCGTCTGTAGAGAGTACTTAAGAATCCACCCCACTGATGTCAATGCTATTCGGCTGCTCGCTGATATCGGCTATAAGTTGGGTATTATGGAGGAAGCGGTACAACTCTATAAACGATGCTTGGAGTTGACGCCTGATTATCATATGGCTCGCCATAAGTATGCCCTAGCTTTATCTAAACAGGATAAATTTGAAGCAGCCATGGTCGAAGTCAATCGTCTGATTGAGATTGACCCAAATAACATTGCCTACAAAACTCTTCATGCCGCAGTCACATCAAGTGCCGGTCGTTTTGAAGAGGCCCATGCAGTTTATGAAGATGTTATTACTCGCGTTCCAAATGCAGTGAGTATTTTGACCAGTTATGGGCACTCGCTCCGTTACTCAGGACGTGGCGAAAAGGCGGCAGAAATGTATCGCCGTGCCATTAAGGCTGACCCTAGTCATGGCGATGCGTACTGGAGTTTGGCCAATCTAAAAACGGTAAAATTTAATGCTACTGAAGTTAAAGATATGACTGAACAGTTGCACGCAATTGAGAACGATAGCGCTGATAAGTACCATCTTGCCTTTGCAGTTGGTAAAGCTCTTGAGGATGACAAGGACTACTCTGGCGCCTTTGAGGCCTATACATTAGGCAATCAGATAAAACGTCGTTACAGTGGTTACGACTCCTCTGATAATACTCTCCGAGTCGAGGACTCAGTTGCTGTTTGCGATAACAAATTTATGTTGGCATTTAATACTGGTGGTAACCCTGATCCTAGCCCTATTTTTGTTGTTGGTCTGCCAAGGTCAGGCTCAACATTAATAGAACAGATACTGGCCAGCCATTCCCAAGTGGAGGCCACGGGAGAATTACATTTTATTAGTCGCATCGCTGCTCGATTAGAGGGCAGTCGCAAAAAAGGAGAGGCTCGCCGTTATCCAAGATTACTGTCTGAATTGAGCGATACCGAACGTTTTGATTTAGGCCAACAGTATCTTGACAGTTGCTCTATTTTTCGCAGTGGTTCGCCCCGTTTTATCGATAAGCTACCCAATAATTTTATGCATATCGGATTAATCAGAGCAATTTTACCCAAAGCGACAATTATTGATGCGAGAAGAGCGCCAATGGCTACTTGTTTTGCTAACTTTAAGCAACTCTTTGCTGAAGGTCAGGGCTTTACTTACAGTGTGGAAGATATCGGTAATTATTATGCGGACTACTTGCGATTGTTGGACCACTGGCATCAGGTAGTGCCTGGGCCATTAATGACGGTTAATTATGAAGACGTAGTGAAAGATCTTGAAGGTCAGGTAGCAAAATTATTAAAACACTGTGGCCTTCCTTTTGAGGAAACCTGTGTGCAATTCCATGAAAATAATAGAGCTGTGCGTTCTGCGAGTTCTGAGCAGGTTCGTCAGCCTATTTTCACAGGAGGTTTGGAGCAATGGCGTAATTTTGAACAGCATCTTGACTCTTTAAAAGAGGTACTCAGTGGCCGCATGGTTAATATAGATTAGATGCCTTTTTACATCACTGGTGTGTAGAGAAGAATGTACGATCTACGCCATCGTAAATGACTAAATTGGTTGGATGTTAATTGAGCGGAAAATACTCGGCAAACGATAGATATGTAGGCCATACTAGAAATGAACGAAATCTAGCAAGGAAGTTATTTTTGGAAGTTACAGTACTCCAATTATTGATTTAAATGTGTTACCGTTCGGGGAGTTATAAAAAGTAATAGCGATAAAAGAGAAACGCATACAGAATTTTAAAAAGAGGGTGGAGATTATGTTACAACAAAGCAAATTTGTATCATCACAGTTAAAACGCTATTCCCCTAAGCCATTGGCGGCTATGGTGGCGGCATTGTCTGTAGGTATTACATCTACAGCGGTTGCCCAGCAAGTGGAAGAGGTAATAGTAACAGCAACCAAACGAGCTGAGAGCGCCCAAGAGATTCCTATGGCGATTTCGGTTCTCGGCGAAGAAACTTTAGGTAACCTCAATATTACTGATCTTGAGGATTACGTAACCATGTTACCGAATGTTAGTTATATTGGTTTGGGACCTGGTAGTGGTAGCGTCTATATCCGTGGAATTTCATCTGGTGGTGAGAGCTCGCTGGGCGCCAACCCAAGTGTGGCTATTTACCTTGATGATCAACCAGTTACTGCGACAGGGGCTTATTTAAATCCTCACATCTATGACGTACAACGTATCGAAGTTCTGGCAGGTCCTCAGGGAACCTTGTTTGGAGCTAACGCTCAGTCAGGAGCAATGCGTATTATTACTAATCAGCCAGATCCTAGTGGTTTTTCTGCTGGATTGGATATGGACGTCAATATTCCTAAAAGCGGTGATATTGGTGAAACCATTGAAGGGTTTATTAATGTACCCCTATCAGAAACTGCTGCATTAAGAGTGGTTGCTTACTCGAAGCGAGATGGCGGCTTCATTGATAACGTGAAGGGTGAGTATACTTTCCGTCATGGTTATATTCGTGATGGCTTGATTGCTGGTGGAGCTACTGCAGAGCAGGCTGCTCAAATGGCACCTGATTTCACCTATAACAACTATACAGCTGGTGACATTGGTAATGTGGCTGAAGAAAACTTCAACGAAGCTACCACGACAGGATATAGAGCAGCATTAAGAGTTGATTTAAACGATAGTTGGACAGCGACAGCGACGATAATGCAACAAGATCTAGAGTCTACTGGCGTTTGGGATCATGATCCTACCGTTGGTGATCTCCAAGTTTTCAGAATGATGCCTGATAGCCGAGACGACGAGTGGACACAGTATTCTCTCAAGGTAGAAGGCGATGTTGCTGGTGGAACTTTGACCTTCAACTATGGCGATCTTGATCGCGATTATGAGGTAGATGCTGATTATTCGCTGTACAGCGATTACTACGTATCTGGCGGTTATGTTCAGCCATACTATTCTTGTTACGCGGCTTACTATGGTTGTTCTGATCCACGTGAATTGTATGAGGATCATGCTAACTATCAGCGTGAAACCATTGAACTTCGTTATGCATCAGATCCTAGTAAGCCACTGCGTTGGCAGGCAGGCTACTATTCAGTTGACGTAAAAAACAGAGATGATGCTGAATGGCATGTTCTGGGTCTCGCTGATCTTGGTATGGTTACTGCAATTGATGCGCCAGACATATACTGGACAACGGATTTCCGACGAAGCTATGAAGAAACTGCGTATTTCGGTGAAGTAACATATGACCTCACTGACTCTTTAACAGTTGCTGCAAGTATGCGTCATTTTGATGCTGAAAGTTACCTTGACGGGTTCTCTGGTACAGTGTGGTGGCCCTGTGGCGGCGGCCCAAGTGCAGCTGCTCAAGAGGCATCAGGTGTGTACAGGCCGACTAATAATTACGGTGCAGATTGTGCTGACTCTAACCGTATTACAGCTTCGAAAGACGAGGTATACCGTTTCACTGCAGAGTGGCAGGCAACTGATGATGTCATGATTTATACCGCTTGGGGTGAAGGTTACCGTCCTGGTGGTCTGAATCGATTCTGCTCAGTGGGTAATGAAGCTGATTATGGTGGTCAAGGGAGAGATGATGCCACTGGAGCTGGCTGTGATTTTGTTCCTGACTTCTTAACGTCCTATGAAGTGGGTGTAAAGGCATCATTATTTGATGGCCGTATGTTGCTCAATGCTGCTGCGTTTATGCAAGAGTGGGATGACTTCCAATTCTCGAGACTGGATGTTGCGATATCACCAGTAACTTTGACGTACAACATTGGTCAGGCAAAGAGTGATGGATTTGAAGCTGACTTTAGTGCAATGATCTCTGAGAACTGGAGTCTTACCGGAGGGTTCTCTTACATTGAGGCTGAATTGAGTGAGGATTACTATGCCAGCGATGGCTTGGCCACACCAACCGCAGCTAGTGGCACGACTTTACCTCGTGTTCCTGATACGAAGTGGAATCTATCCTCTCGATACTCAATGGATGACGGTTGGTACATGCAAACCAGTTACATATACACTGGAGCGTCCTACAACAACCTGTTCGACGGCGGAAGTCTCCCGACTAAGCGTTATAAGCAAAAGGACTATCAAATCCTGAACGCCTCAGTTGGTTTAGATAAGGATACTTGGCGTGCAGAGTTGTATATTCGCAATGTTACCGATGAACGCGGTGAAGTTTTCCGTAATGCTGTAAATTGGGATGATCGAATCATGACAAATAGACCTCGTACTTTAGGGGCTAGCATGAGTCTGAAGTTCTAAGCTCTTGAGCAATAGAAAAGGGCGCCCCAGGGCGCCCTTTTTTATAACTATTAAAATTAATAAAATTTAAGACCAGTTACTAGTTTTGTCGATTATCGGCCTTTCCAAATAGGATCACGTTTCTCGGCGAAGGCTTTGAATCCTTCGTGCATATCTTCGCTACCATATAGAGTATCCACTGTAGGCAACTCTCGACTCGTAATACGATCGAGTGCATCCTGAAATTTTGAATTCTCAGCATCTCGCACGACTTCTTTGATTGCTGCCATGACAAGCGGTGGCCCGCTTGCTAATAACTCTGCCATCTCCCATGCTCTTTGGTTAAGTTTATCAGCCGCTACAATCTCATTTACAAAACCCCAGCGATTGGCTTCTTGAGCGTCTAACCAACGACCGGTTAAAAGCATTTCCATGGCGATGTGATAGGGAATTCGCTTCGGTAGTTTGATGGAGGCAGCATCAGCAACAGTTCCTGAGCGAATCTCTGGGAGAGCAAAGGTTGCGTGCTCAGCGGCAAGGATAATATCCGTGGATAAAGCAATTTCTAGACCACCGCCACAGCAGATACCATTAACCGCACAGATGATGGGTTTGTTGAGATCGGGTAGTTCTTGCATACCTCCAAAGCCGCCAGCACCGTAGTCTCCGTCAACCTCATCACCATCAGCAGCGGCTTTAAGATCCCAGCCTGGGCAGAAAAACTTCTCACCAGCGCCGGTGACAATTGCCACACGCAGCTCAGGGTCATCTCTGAAGTCCTTAAAAACTGCTCCCATTTCTCGACTGGTTATCAGGTCTACTGCATTAGCTTTTGGTCTATCCAGCATCACTTCCATGATAGGACCTTTTTGGGTTATCTTTACTGAATTAGTCATTGGATTCTCCACTATGGGACTATTGAGCTTATTGTATTAAGTATATTGTCGGACAAGAGCATCAACCGCTACTGCATCCCGCTCTCGTACAATCAGTGGATTGATATCGATCTCCACCATTGAATCTTTGTTCGCCTCAACATATTTTTGCACCGACATCACAGCATCTACTATGGAGTTTATATTTGCGGCTGCTGCGCCACGATAGCCTTGTAGGATCTGATTAATTTTTAATTGACTCAGTGCGTGAATCACATCAGATTTGGTGATCGGCATTACTAAAGAAACACTATCATCTATGAGTTCAGTGAGAATACCACCAGCTCCCATAGTTAATAACAGCATACCCGAGGTATCTCGAGAAACCCCAATAATTACCTCAACTATTGTGTTATCTACCATTTGCTCCAATAAAAAGCCCACAGGAGAGACTGGAACTTTCTCAATTGCCGCTCGCAGGGAAAGATCAGAATCGATGTTCAAGACTACCGCACCTAACTCGGATTTATGGGCCAAACCAAGAGATTTTAATACCAAAGGATAAGTCAACGTTTTGGCAGACTTCTCTATATCACCTTTATTGGCAATCTCTTTGGTTTGAGGAACTGCAAGGCCAAATTTTGATAGTAGCCGCTTAGCCTTTGATTCAGTCAAAGTACTCAGATTGCCAATGGGTTCATACGTCTGAAGCCATACCGGATCTGGCTGTGGTATTTTTAATAATTTACTGGCGGCTACAGCAGATTCAATGGGCTTTAGACCAATCTCAAGCCCATGCAAGACTACTACGCCGTGTCGGTGAAACTCATCGGTCTTTGCTTCATCTATATTTTCAGGTAGCGATGTAATTACAGCGACTTTTGCATGAGTTTGTTTTTGAGCTGCAATAATTGCATCGATAGCACACTGGTGGCCTTGTGTCTCACACTTATCTGGTCGAGGAATATCTAATACAAAGATGTTTAGATCAAAATCTCCTTCCATTACTGTTGCAAAACAGGCTGTCATACTGGGAACATCTCCCCAAACATAGGTATGGTAGTCCAACGGATTTGAGATGGTCACTTTATTACCAAGCACGCTGGTTAATTTTTTGCACTGCTTGGTATTTAAGTCTGGGAATTCGAGAGTTGAGTTATGAGCAGCATCTGCCATTAAGCTAGCTTCACCACCAGAGCAACTGATAGAAGATATCTTTGAGCCAGTCAAAGGACCAATGACATCAAGAATTTTGAGTGTTTCAATAAACTCGCTTACTGAATTTACCTCAACGATTCCAAGACGCTGCAGGAGCGCAGAAGATGCAGCCGATCCACCAGCCAGCGTTGCAGTATGAGAAAGGGTTGCGTGCTGAGATTTCTCTGACTTCCCCAGCTTTAAGGCGACAATACTTTTACCTGCCAAACGAGCTTTCAGAGCCATTGCCTCAAAGGCCGGAATATCTGAAAAGCCTTCAATAAATAGCCCAAGCGTGCTGATTCTGTGGTCTGCAATAAAATGCTCGGCGAGTTCGTTCAATCCGACGCAGGCTTGATTGCCGACAGTACAGAGAGCGGCTACCGATAATCCTCGTTGTTGCATGGTCATATTTATTGCCACATTTGATGATTGAGCAATAATTGCCACGCCTTTATCCACTTGATGACCGCCGTGCTGATCTGGCCATAGAGTGACATTGTCCAGATAGTTCAAATACCCATAGCAGTTAGGTCCCAGCATTGGCATGTTGCCTGCAGCAGAGACCAACTGGTCCTGTAAGTCCAGGTATCCTGAGTTTTTGATTTGGTGTTCTTCATTGGCCTCTCTATAACCAGAGGCAAAACAGATAGCGCCGCCCGCATCGATAGAGTTGAGCTCCCCAATGATTTCTATCGTCAATTCTCGATTAACGCCGATAAATGCAGCATCAGGCACACCAGGTAAAGACTGGGTGTCGGCAAAACACGTAATCCCGCCAATGTCAGAGCGATTGGGATGAACCGGCCAAATTTCTCCGTTATATTTTGATATTTGAAGCTGCTCTATGACGTTCATAGCCCAGGAGCCACCGTAAACGGCAATCGATCTAGGTGTTAGAAAACGTTTTAGGTTTGCCATCAAAATATTTAGGCGCCCAGAGGGCGCAGCAGACTTCGGGATATGATATGTCGTTGAATCTCAGACGTACCTTCCCAAATTCTCTCGATTCTTGCATCGCGCCAAATGCGTTCTAATGGCAATTCGTTCATTAAACCCATACCTCCAAAGATTTGGATTGCCTCATCGGCCACCATCGCCAGCATTTCAGTTGCTTTAAGCTTGGCCATTGCCATGTCTGCATCAGTGCAGGTGCCTTGGTCATACTTCCAGCCTGCCTCCATTACCAATAACTCAGCGGCTTTCATTTCTGTTGCCATATCAGCCAATTTGAAAGAGACGCCTTGAAATTTCCCGATGGCTTGACCGAACTGTTGACGTTCCGCTGCATACTGCACAGCTAAATTAAAGGCTCGCTCTGCTCGCCCTAAACAGGTAGCAGCCACCTGTAAGCGAGTGGCGCCAAGCCAGCTGTTTGCAACATCAAATCCTTTGTGAATCTCGCCAAGCATAGCGCTCTGGGGTACCCTGCAGTTGCTATAAACCTGTGTGGCATTGGTATACCCTCGGTGTGAAACATTTTGATAGCCATCTAAGATCTCAAGCCCTGGATTGTCGTGATCAACAAAGAATGCACTAATCAGTTTTTTTGGACCGCGTGGGGTTTCTTCCTCACCGGTAGCAACAAAGACGATAGTAAAGTCAGCTTCCTTGGCATGACTGATAAAATGCTTGGTACCGTTAATTATCCAATCATCGCCATCTTTTACTGCTGAGGCTTTCATCCCACGTAAGTCGGAGCCCGCTCCTGGTTCCGTCATCGCGAGGCAATCTGATTTTTCACCTCGCATACAGGGTTCGAGATATTTCTTGTGTTGCTCTGGAGTGCCTGCGCACAAAATATTGGATGGTCGAGCCACGCAACGCCAATGAAGCGCATAGTTAGCTCGCCCTAGTTCCTTTTCATAAAGCAACCAAGTGATGGTATCTAAGCCGGCACCACCATATTCAGCTGGGATATTAGCAGCGTAAAGGCCTGCCTCAAGCGCCTTAATTTTGATACCTTCAGCTAAATCATCTCGCAAATGACCGGTAGCCTCCACTTCAGCTTCGTGAGGGTATAGTTCATTTTCCACAAAGGCTCTTGTGGTACCAACGATCATTTGTTGCTCTTCACTTAATTGAAAATTCATCTTTTTATTTCTCCTGCAGAATTTCCATACTGTTTGGCTAGCTTATTAATCCGCTGTAGTACTTCTTCACTCGGCATACACGATTTTCGTGCCTGCAGATCTACGTGAACTAAAAGCTGGTCAGCCTCGGCAAGAACACGCCCATCTACACTGCACATTTGATGAGCCAATTTAAGCTTTTTACCTTCCGCCAAACTAATGCGCGAGGCGACATAAATAATATCACCCGCTTTGCATTCTTCGATGTACTTGATGTGACAATCAACTGTGAAGTAGCTTAAACCGGAAGCGATATAGTCTTCATCAGCACCAACACGAATCATCACGGTGTCAGCGGCATCAGAGAATACCTGCCCGTAGCGACTTTCATTCATATGCTGGTTGTAGTCTGTCCAATCAGCAGGAATGACGCGCTTTACCGTAATTAAGGAAGTATTTGATTGATTTTCATCTAGTAGAGGTTTGTGTAAACCTTTATCAAATTGGTTTAGTAGCTCCCCTGCACCCCAATTCTGGGTTTTGAGTCCACGCATTATGCTAATTAAATTATCGTCGCGAAGACGTTCTAGCTCACGAATACTGTACTGGCCAGATTGTTCGTCAGACTGCCCAGCAACCTTGTCTATTAACTCATCAGTAAGCTCTGGTACGTCCATCAACTTAGTCCAAGGCCATTCAAGACAGGGCCCAAATTGCGCGATAAAATGTGCCATTCCAGCTTCACCGCCTGCCACACGATAAGTTTCGAACATTCCCATTTGGGCCCATCTCAGTCCAAAACCAAAACGAATGGCATCGTCAATTTCTTTAGTTGTGGCGATATCATCGTTAATCAACCACAGACCTTCGCGCCAAACAGCTTCGAGTAATCGATCGGCGATGTGTGCATCGATTTCTTTGCGCACGTGCAAAGGGAACATACCTAGGCTACTTAGCATCGCTTTTGCTCGGTCCACGGTAGTAATGTTGCCAACTAATTCGACCAGCGGGAGTAAGTAGACAGGGTTAAAGGGATGAGCCACGATAATTTGCTCAGGGTTATCAGAGCCCTGTTGTAATTCGCTGGGCTTAAAACCTGAGGTGGAAGAGGTAATAATGGCTGATTTGGGGCAGTGACTTTGAATCTCGGCCATCACCGAATGCTTAAGTTTTAGCTGCTCTGGAACACACTCACTGACCCAATCTGAGCCATCTACTGCCTCAGAGATTGAATTAACAAAACTCAAAGACCCCTCAGGTGGAAGAGCATGTTCATACAGAGCAGGGAGAGAGCGGCGAGCATTTGAAAGCACTTCATCTATTTTGCGTGGCGCTTCAGGATCTGGATCAAAGATTTTAACGTCCGAACCCATCAATAAAAACCGAGCTACCCAACCACCGCCAATAACACCGCCACCAATAACTGCAAATTGTACTTTCTTAGCTAGCGTTTCGGTTGATTTATGGTTTGAGCTAATCATCGAGGGGATCGTTTAGTTAAACCCAATTCATCTCGAACTTGCTGCGGATTCATTAGTGTTGATCCCATAGCCTCTATAATGGTGGCTGCTTTTTTAACTAGAGACTCATTGGTAGCTAGTACCCCTTTTTCTAACCAAAGGTTGTCCTCTAACCCCACCCGGACATTACCTCCTGCTAAGACTGATGCAGCCACATAGGGCATTTGATCTCGGCCTATTGAAAATGATGACCAATTCCAGTCGCTGGGGATGTTATTCACCATTGCCATGTAGGTATTTAAATCATTGGGTGCTCCCCAGGGTATTCCCATACAGAGTTGTATTAAAGCAGGGCTTTCTAGGATTCCTTCTTTCACTAATTGTTTGGCAAACCAAAGATGTCCTGTATCGAAGGCTTCAATTTCCGCTTTAACACCAAGAGCAGTCATCATACTACCCATTTCCCGCAACATTCCGGGTGTGTTGGTCATGACATAGTCCGCTTCAGCGAAATTCATCGTTCCACAATCTAGAGTGCATATTTCAGGTAAACATTCGGCAATTGGCTCCATCCTACTTTCCGCACTCCCCATATCAGTTCCATCTTGCAATGGCAGTGGAGCCGATGGCGGGCCAAATACCATGTCTCCACCCATACCTGCCGTCAGGTTCAAAACCACATCAGTCTTTGAATCACGAATTCGATCTGTGAGTTCTCGATATAATTTAGGATCCCTAGATGCCACACCCGTTTCTGGGTCACGCACATGACAGTGCACAACGGCTGCGCCAGCTTTGGCTGCGGCGATAGCGCTGTTGGCTATTTGCTCAGGTGAGCGAGGAACTTCGGCGCTACGATCTTGGGTACTACCTGATCCTGTGATAGCGCAGGTGATAAAAACACTGGTATTAATACTTAGTGGCATGGCAAGGCTCGACTATTAAAATAAGGGTTTATAGTTCAGGAGCTAACTACACTCTACCTCTCTTTTTAAAGCATACTAAGATTAAACGCAATAGGCGTTGTTTCAGGTTTAATTCGTTAGGACTATTCAGTGTATTCGCGCACCCTGTTCTATTAATTTTTTCTGCACTTTGTTAATGTTAACGTCAGCGACATCAACATTAGTTTGTATTGAAACAGCAGCAGCAACGCCAGCACCTTGGCCATTGACAGCGCAACACATCATATTTCTAACCGCAGCATGGGAGTCACGATCACCACCTACGCTGCGACCAGTAACTAACAAGTGGCGAATACCTTTTGGGAGCATGCTGCGGTAGGGCACTTGAAAGTAACGACCGGTCGTAGGTAAGATTAATATGCCATAACCATCAATAAACTCTGGAAATATTCCGATACTATCGTCGAACTTACCCTGTTCACGGACATCGTGCGCAGTCATGTTATACACAGCATCAATTTTCCGAGTATCTCGAACACCAAGTGTCATTCCAAAGTTTCTTAGTTTTGCATTCTCACAACCAGGATTAAATTGTTTCAAGGCCTCAATGGCTAACATGGCTTGTCTGCGGCCTTCCATCTCTCCTTTTGTTAAATGATCAGGGTTGGTTGCATCCAGTCTGGCTAGGTGAATTAAGTTTAAATAACTAAGATCCCCTTGATCGCTAATCGCACCCCAGGTGCCAGTAATAGTGTTTAAATTTTTGGGAATTAAGCCAGACTTAATAGCTTTTTCAAACGGCTTTTTTAAGTAAGGTGAAAATAGCTTGTCCTCTTTCCCTGCTGTTTCCATTGACCAATCTGGGCCACACCAATCACTATAAGTATGTGGGTCTGCTTTTACATTATCGATAAAACGTTTTTTGTCGACACCATTCATCGAGAACATTACAGAGGCGGCCATCATCTCCTCTATGGGTGTCTTATGTGTCACAGCACCCGCTCGATGAGCGACATCAGCATCGCCAGTGGCATCAATGACGCGTTTGGCCAGAATTGCTTCTCGACCCGCTTTGCTCTCTACTATGACTCCCTTAATAACGCCACCCTCAACAATAGGCACGACCATGGTTCTGTGTAGCATTGGGGTAATACCGGCTTCTTCGACCAACACATCGGCGACATATTTAAAGGCTTCACCATCAATAGCATGACTATTGGACTGCGGCTCTGGATTGGAAGCGCCCATAGACTTCGCCCGATGCTCAAATTCTGCACCAATGCCTTCACTATCGACAGTTTTATCGTGGCGATACCAGGCAAAACCCTCGACGCCAACCTGGGTGAGATTACCCCCAAAACACCCATAGCGTTCAAGTAGGGTTGTTTCCGCACCGGCTCTTGATGAAGCAATAGCTGCAGCTAATCCGCCTGGTCCACTTCCGACTACGAGTACGTCTGTGTGACGTATGATTGGTGTTTCACGAGATGCTTCAGTAATAGTGTCCATGGAAGATAACCAAGTTACTTGCTTACTTTAAGGCTGCTGCCGATCAGAGAGCGTCAAAATATAGGAAACGATCTCATTTAATAGTCAATGAATCATAATCAAATATAGCTTAATAAAGAACTAAAATATGACCAGTTTAATTGGTTCGTATCTATGGTTTACAAACTGCCTTGACGAGGAAGCTTCTCTGAGGGGCAAAATTTATCAGGTTTGTTTAAGCATCAAAACCCAAGATAGTGGACAAAGGTACTATTATCAGCACGCACTGAACGGACATCATTTGCAGGAAAACTATCATCTGGATATCCCATGGCGATGCAAATCATAATATTTTGATCATCAGGAATATTGGCGTACTCACGAACAACATCAGACTGCATGATTCCCTGGCCATTAATGACACATCCAATGCCGCGTTCCCACGCTGCAAGTACAATTCCGTAGGCGAGCGACCCTAAACCGAAATGAGTAATAGCTGCGGGTTCCAAATACTTATCATAGGTTAGAACGAGGGAAACAGGTGCATCAAACTGACGAAAACCCCTTAGCATCCAGTCCATTCGTTTTTCTTTGTCGTCCCTCTCAATACCCATTGCCTCGAATAATTGAACGGCAACATCAATTTGATTTTGTCTATGCCCGCCGGCGTACTCTTCTTTGTAAGGGAAGTCGCGAACATGAGGCTTACCAGCCAAGGTGTTTTTGGTATTCCCTTCTCGGATTTTATTAAGAACCTCACCGGCAACTGCATGGATATGCCAAGTCTGAGTGTTGTAGGATGAAGGAGCCCATTTAGCAGAGTTGATGATGTCATCAATGACGTCCTTGGGGACCGCTTTATCTTGAAACCCGCGAACACTTTTTCGCGACTCTGCAAACGCTGTAAAATTCATAAGTTAACCTATTTAATGAGAGTTAATAGAAAATTGAAATAAACTGACAGTCACTATGCTAATTTATTTTTTATAGAGATACAACGGCAGCTCTTCTAGCAATAAAAAAACCCCTCGGTATGGGAGGGGTTCTATTTCAAAATAAAACTGCTGCCTGTGATTACCTATGAGTTCGATTTTACATTCTCAACTGCAAGGGATATTTCTTTTGGGCTGACCATTTCGCCAAAATCTTGGTTCAGCCATCGCACCAAGGATATGCTCAGTATTAACAATATGGGAATTAAAGGGACAGAGCTAAGAACGGTAATTGACAAAACAGTGTCCAGAGCGCCTGACTGTAATATACCGGCAGTAATTAGTGCCAGAAGAACAGCCCATGCTAAGCGATTCCATCGTTTTGGCTCGGCATCACTGCGTAGGTTTTTAGCAGAGATACTGGAGAGCACATAGGCCGACGAATCAATGGTAGTAGCGTAAAAAATTATTGATAACAGGGTAAATATAAACAAAGTAAATTTACCAAAAGGTAAACTCTGTATAACCAACGCATTAACAAATGACATACCTTGAGTGCTCAGAATTTCTTTGACAGCAAGGGTCCCAGTGGTTTCCAAATACAGAGAATACCCGCCCATCACTGCTAAGAACAGCCAGGTACCCAAGCAGCCCCAACAGATCACGCCTAAGACTAACTGACGGATTGTGCGGCCACGAGAAATTCGGCCAAAGAACAACCCAACCATCCCGGTATAAGCGAGCCACCACCCCCAGTAAAATCCAGTCCAATCCTCGGGGAAACTGCCATTTTCAATGGGATCTGTCCATGTAGCTGTACTGATAAAATTGTTAAACATTAATCCAATACTATTAACCGTAAGATCCATAATGAATACCCCAGGACCCGCTATTAGGACGAAAAAAATAGCGAAAATGGCTAAGACAATATTGATGTCAGCGAGGACTTTAATCCCAGACTTCAACCCTCGATAAACACTAGCGCCAAATAACAAAGTCCATAACGAGAGTACGCTCATCTTGATCACCATACTATCAGGGACTTCAAATAAGGTGGAGAGCATCGCGGAGAGCAAAGGTACCCCCAAGCCAAGAGATGTTGCCACACCACCAACGATACCTAGGACAATTAAAATATCGATAATCGTTTTAATTTGATCACGTCCACGTTTTGGCAATGCACCATCACAGGCACTGCTTATACGAAGCACTGGATAACGTTTTACATAGAGCATATAGGCAATCGGCACCGCCGGCAGTGCATACATCGACCATGGCACGATACCCCAATGCAGCAGCGGATACATGTGAGCCCACTCAAAGGACTTAGTTGACCCCACCTCGATACCCAGAGGTGGGGTTTGCAAGTAAAAGATCGGTTCTGCAAAACCCCACGCAATGACACTGGCACCTATGGCTGTGGTGAACATCATAGCTACCCAGTGCATATCTGAATATTCAGGTGACTCATCTGGAGCGCCTAATTTGACGTGAGCATAGCGCCCGAGGACCAGCCACAGACAAAACAGAAAAGCACTTATACCAACGATAAGATATAGCCACAAAAAATTGGTCATTATAATCTTGCGACCATCTGCAAGGATTTGTGATGCACTTTCAGGAAAAATCATGAGGGGAATTGCGCAAACTAAAACAATGATGACAGCTGGGATAAATACAGCCCAGTCTACTTCTGGTTCAGAGTTACTCATATTGTGTTGATCCTTCAAGGAATTATTTTTGTGATTGCTTTTGGATTAGGATAACACAAGCAAAACATAACGCATAAATACGGGAAAAACCTTGGCAAATTTTCATAATCAGCCAGCTAAAAAAGAATAGTCATTGCAGTTACGCAACTTGAGTTGTAAGTTAACCCAACTGTGTTGTTGTGTAGACAGATGAAATAGAACAATAGTGAAATGAGGAAGCGTCCCATGAGCAAGGATTATTTGAGTACTCTATTTACCATTTTAATAACTTTTGTAACTTCAGCATCAAGCGTTGGTATGGAGACGGATCAATTGCTTGCAAGTATCAAGGATGAGATCCCACCTCGTGAACATGGAGAAGGGCATTATGATCAGTTGATTATCCGAGGTGCCTATATGGTTGATGGAAGTGGTGCCCCAGCTACTGGACCTGTGGATGTGGTTGTCGAGCAAAATCGTATCGTTGAAATAAGAACTGTTGGCACACCAGGTATTCCTATTGATCCTAAGTCTCGGCCACAATTAATAGATAAGAAAAATTTTAAGGTTCGAGAAATCGATGCCCAGGGTAAGTATTTGCTACCAGGTTTTGTTGATTCACACACTCACATTCACTCACCAAGCTATGGTCAAAAGGTTTCAGCGGACTACATTTTTAAGCTTTGGTTAGGCCATGGTATTACGAGCACAAGAGAGGTGTTTGGCCTTGACGGAGAGAGCCGGGTCTTGGCGTTAAAAGAGCTGAGTGATAAAAATGCTATCACTGCCCCTCGAATTACAGCCTTTCCTTATTTTGCTATGCCTGTAGATGGTGATAAAAAACTACCCTCCATTAGTTCCGCGGATGATGCTCGAAAAAGAGTGCGCCACTTAAAGCGCATCGGTGCAGATGGGATTAAATTCATGGGTGCTCCAGAGGAGATTTTATGGGCCGCTTTAGACGAGGCGGATAAATTGGAGTTAGGCACTACCATGCACCATGCACAGTTAAATGTGGCCCATGCCAATGTTATGGATACCTCGAGTCATGGTTTGGACTGCATGGAGCACTGGTACGGATTACCAGAAGCGCTTTTTACCGATAAGGTAATACAAAATTATCCCTCAGACTATATTTACAGTAATGAGCAGCAGCGTTTTGCACAAGCCGGACGTTTATGGAAACAGGCAGCTGGACCAGGTACTGATCGTTGGAACGAGGTAATGGACACACTGCTGGAACGCGATTTCTGTTTGAGCCCTACTTTCACTATTTATTTAGCGAGCCGAGACCTTATGAGGGCTTACACTGCCGAGTGGCACTATGAATATACATCACCTGAACTATGGGACTTTTATAGGGCTAGCCGAGAGAAGCACGGTTCGTTCTTCTTCAACTGGACGACTCAGGATGAAATAGAGTGGAAGCACAACTATAAGTTATGGATGCAATTTGTTAATGAGTATAAAAATCGTGGTGGTAAAGTAGTTGTCGGCAGTGATACTGGATATATCTATAGTCTTTATGGTTTTGGTTATGTTCAAGAGTTAGAGCTGTTGCAAGAGGCTGGTTTCCATCCCTTGGAGGTAATTCGCGCAGCCACAAAAATTGGTGCCCAAGTTCTGGGTAAAGACAATGAGTTAGGTACTATTCAGGTAGGTAAAAAGGCCGATATGATAATCGTCGATGAAAACCCATTGCATAACTTAAAATCTTTATACGGCACTGGAGTGCCTAAGCTAAATGAAAAAACTCAGACAGTTGAGCGTGTTGGCGGAGTTCGATGGACGATCAAAGACGGTATTGTTTATGATGCTCGTGCGCTCTTGGCCGATGTTCGCGCAATGGTCAAAGCAAGAAAGATAGAAGCCGGAATGGATCCAAGAGTACCCATGAGCGTTGAAAACTAGGGTTAGCATAGCTTAAGGTTGATATATTTAAATAGACATCAGTTTAGTCAGTAGTGTGATTGAGTATGAGTTTGATACGTTCCAATCCTGTGACTTTATCGGTATATTCATTGATTATGGCTCTCACAAGAAACTCTCAATATGCTACTGATAGATAAAAAAACAAAACAGATTGATTACTGTAGTGCCGAAAACATCACTTCGGATGTGCTTACATCCACCGAGCCTCTGATTCTAAAGGGTCTTGTGGCAGACTGGCCGTTAACTAAGTTAGGCCGCGAGTCCGCTCATAAAGCCAGTGAATACTTGCTACAGTTTTATAATAACAAGCCGGTTAATGTGGCACTTGGAGAGCCAAGCACAAAAGGAAGAATCTTCTACAGTAGTGATTTCACAGGATTCAACTATCAATCACTCAGAGTTAGTATGAAGATTTTGCTCGATAAACTTGAACAACACTCTTCTGACAGTTCCCCGCCAACCATTTATATGGCATCTACTATGGTTGACCGCTGGTTACCTGAGTTTCGCAACGAGAATGACCTTCTACTCGCCCCTATTAATCCCTTGGCGAGCATTTGGATAGGCAACAAAACTAGAATAGCCGCCCATTATGATTTGCCTGACAATATTGCCTGCTCGGCTGTTGGTCGACGCCGTTTTACATTGTTCCCGCCGGAGCAGATGGATAATTTATATCCAGGGCCAATTGATCTAGCACCTGGAGGCCAATCGATTAGCTTGGTCGATTTTCACGAACCAGACTTTGAGAGGTATCCGAAATTTCATCAGGCAATACAGGCAGCTCAGGTTGCTGAATTGGAGCCAGGGGATGCTATATTCATTCCCAGTATGTGGTGGCATCATGTTGAAAGTCTAGACACGCTTGGTGTGTTGGTTAATTATTGGTGGCGTCAGTCGCCAAGATATATGAGTTCGCCTATGAATACTTTGAACCATGCACTGTTAACAATGAGGCATTTGCCTCCAGAGCAGAAAGCGGCTTGGAAAGATATTTTTAATCGATATATTTTTGATGCTGATGATCAAACTCATGACCATATACCTGAAGAGGCCCTTGGTATTTTGGGCTCAATAGATGAAGAGTTAGCTAAAAAAATCCAGACGTTGATGCTCAACAAATTAAGATAGTAATAGCTATTGAGTCCAGATACTCAATAGCTAATTATTGATTCAATTATGGCGATGATGTGATTAAAAAAGAGCGGCCAACCTTTTACGACCGCTCTTTTTAGAATATCTGCTACCGCGAGATGTTGTAGCCAGTCTGTTCCAAAACAAATCGATCTTCGGACAACCTTCCTACTGCTTGAACTTTACCTTCTTCATTGAAGACAAATCGAGTAACAACGTGTTGCTCGAATGGTAAATCAACAACCGTATCCACGTCTTTACCAGTTGACCAAACATAAACGATATTATCTTTACTTAGCACCTCGTTAATCTTTAGTTCGAATGGCCAATCATCGGCGTTGCCTGTTTCTAAGTCAGCAATAAGCTCTGATTTGTTGGAGTTATTGCTAATTATTCCTCGAGAAACCTCGATATTTTGCCTTTTTCCACCTCGTTTTATGGTTGCCTTTACAGCTTCGCCAGGCTTTCCACGGAAAGATAATTTATCCATCGTTGCTTTTCGAACGCTCACTCCGTTGACAACCGTAAATTCATCTCCCGATTTAAGAATCTCCGCTGCAGGGCTATTTGGAATAATACGATCAACGATCATTTTGCCCTCATCATTTGGATTAAAAGTGAATCCGAAACCTACATATCTATCGCCAAAGATTTGACCATCATCAGCTAGATTACTTGCCACGTAAGCGATAGTTTCTTCTTTACCTGTTGCTTGAGCTTTAAGCCAATTGACGGCGACCGTTTCATTGGGCGATTGCTCTGTCTCATGGTGACCGGCTAGGGAAGCATTACAAATCAGTAAAGCTGCAATTGTTGAAACTACTAGTTTAATATTCATTAGAAAAGTCCTCTAAAGTAAATGTGTGCGGTATTCGAATATATAAAAATAGCCCCCGCCAATTAAGACTAGTCACTAATGTATAGTAACGCAACAAAATAGAGATCGATAATTACCTTCATGTTTAAAATGTTGACTCGAATCAGAATGTTGATGGCCGCTTAAAATCTCAGTTTTGATAAAAATGTAGGCAACATCTCAAAGACAAATGTAGACTATGACTATAAAGTAAAATCGATTTGGTGAACCTGATTTGGAGTGAATAAATGCAGTTTTTTAGAGGAATAATTTTTCTGTCAGCGTTGACTATAGGTTATGTTCATGCGGTTAGCGCAACTGACGAAATAGTCTATAAACAGGCAAAAGAATTGAGTTCAAAAAGCTTAAGAAGTGATTTGGCCTATAAAATAATAGAGAGTCTAACCACAGAAGTGGGTCAACGTCAGGCGGGTAGTGAGGCAGAGAAAAGAGCCAGAGATTGGGGCGTTGCAAAGTTTACACAGCTGGGGTTCGAAAATGTCCGCGTTGAGCCTTTTGAAGTGGATTACTGGCAGCGTAATTTAGAACAGGCAGAAATTATTTCTCCGTTCCCTCAGAAGTTAATTATTACAGCCTTAGGTGGCAGTGTTGCAACCCCTGCTAGTGGTTTGACTGGGGAAATTGTAATCTTTCCAACTTTACAGGCACTTAAAGATGCTCCTATGGAGGGGTTAGAGGACAAAATCGTATTTGTAGATGAGTTTATGACAAGGACTCAAGACGGATCAGGCTACGGAGTTGCTGTACAAAAACGGTCAGGAGCGGCTAATGAGGCAGGCAAAAGAGGAGCAGCAGCAGCCCTGATCAGATCAGTGGGAACAGACCATCATCGATTCCCTCATACGGGTCAGATGAGCTACGAAAAGGGGTTACCTAAAATTCCTATTGCTGCATTATCTGCACCAGACGCCGATCAGTTAGGGCGAGCGGTTTTGCTAGGGAAAGTAGAAGTTAAATTAGTTATCGATGTTGAGACAAAGGGCAAGCGCCAATCTGGGAACGTGATAGGCGAGATACCTGGTCATACTGATGAGATTGTTATTATTGGTGGCCATTTAGATAGCTGGGATTTAGGAACTGGCGCAGTGGATGATGGAGCAGGTATCGGCATAACAGTGGGTGCGGCAAAATTGATTCTAGATATGAACCAAAAACCTCATCGTACTATTAGAGTAGTAATGTTTGGTGCCGAAGAAGTTGGATTGGTTGGCGCAAGAGCTTATGCCAAGCAACACAAGTTTGAAATTGACAAGCACATAGTAGGCGCCGAGTCAGACTTTGGAGCTGGAAAAATTTGGAGTTTTGAAACTAGATTTGCTAACAGTAAGCTCGCTATGGCTCAAGAGATGCACAAAGTTCTCGAGCCTTTGGGTATCGCTTTAGGAGGGAATAAAGCTTCAGGTGGGCCTGATATGGGGCCTTTGCGGACTATGGGAATGCCAGTGGTTACACTTAAACAAAATGGCTGGGATTATTTCGACCTCCATCACACGCCAGATGATACGTTTGACAAAATTAATCCAGCTGACATCGCTCAAAATGTAGCGGCCTACTCAGCCTTTGTGTGGATGGCTGCAAATCTAAAAGGGCATTTTCGCGAGGACTGAGATTTAACCCCTCTTTTTCGGAGAACCAAATCGGGGTTAGATTTCACTAACCCCGAACTGAGCGAGAGGCAGGCTAGATATCGTAATCTATTACCTCGTAACCCAAAGCTTCCAGTTGCGGCCGCAGCGTCTTGGCATCCCCAACCACGACCATAAGCATCTCATTAATATTTAAGTGCTTTGTGGCCAATGCGTTAATTTCATCTTTAGTAATAGTCGCTACTATCTCACTGCGCTCATCGACAAACCCTGGTGTTAGATTGTGTTCGAGAATTTGCGCCAAGAACCCTAATTTAGCTCGCGGAGTTTCATACTTGAGTGCATCTTTTTGATTGATAGCACTGCGCATAAAATCCAACTCCTCATCACTGATCCCTTGTTCCGCATAGGTTTTTATTTCATTTACAAATTCAATAATTGATTTATCTGTCGCATCAGCTCTAACTTCTGCGCTAGCAGTGTATGAGCCCGAGAGTTTGTCTCCACTGAAGTAAGAGCGTGCACCGTAGGTATACCCTTTGTCCTCACGTAAATTAAGGTTAATCCGACTATTGAACGCACCACCCAGAGGGAAGTTCATTAATGATGCTTTGTAAAACTCACCAGTAATATCTTCTTTCAAAGAGCGCTTACCAATGCGGATTGCTGATTGGGCTGCATCATCTTTATTGACCAAGTAAATGACACCAAGTTTAGTGTCTGATTGGGGGATAGAGAGACTCAGTTTCTCTCCCGAACCCTCCCATGCTTTAAAGAGCGATAGGGATTGACTGGTTTCAGCTTGGCCTAGGTCTGAAACGACGATCAGTTGGCCATTAGCCGGTTTAAGATGTCGGGAATAGAAGTCCTTAATATCGCCTAATGAGATATTAGACAGTGTTTCTTCGTTACCAGAGCCGGATATTCCAGCAATGTTATCTTGATTAAGCAGCTGTCTATAAGCTGTAGAGGCGAGGTAACCGGCATCTTTTTTGTTATTGATGGCACCCTGTATAGAATTATTCTTCAATCGCTCAAATTCACTTTCAACAAACGCAGGTTGCCTTAGTTTCTCATAGGCTAGCAATAAGGTTGCATCGAGATTCTTTGTAAGACTACTGATATTAATATTCATGTAATGATTGCCAGCGTATATAGAGATGCTGCTGCCAAGTTTTTCCAGCGCATTACTCATTTCCTCAGCACTACGCTCAGTGGTCGACTCATTTAACATGGCAGCCAGTAATTGTGCTGTCCCAGCTTTATCTTTTGACGAGTAATAATGGCCCGCAGGGATTTTAAGAAGCATTGAAGTCGTCGGAGTTTCAGAGCTTTGAGCGCCTAAAATAGAGATGCCATTGTCAAGACTACCTTCCCACATAGATGGCACATCAACGGCCTTATTGACCCCAGCAGTGGGGATTTTACTTCGATCAAAGTTATCTTTTTTCTTGTCAGCGGCAATAGCATTAGACGCCACTGCATTATTTTCGCCGGTGCTTCTGGCTGGAGGTACAAAATTATCACTGGCTGCGATTGCTGAAAGCTGTCCCTTGGGGACGACACTCATAATGACAGCATGTTGGTCCTTGATATATTTTTTATAGACCCGCATTACGTCTTCTTTAGTTACTGCATTGTACCGCGCTATATCTTCCCCAATATAATTTGGGTTATTAGAAAATGTTTGGTTCGCAGCTAGTTGGCTCACCTTTCCTGAGACACTTTGTAATCCAAATATAGAACCTGATTCTATTCCTGCTTTGACCTTAATCAGGTCATCCTCCTCTACACCGCGTTCTTCAAATTCTATCAAGCTATCGCGAATAACTTGCTCGATGTCGGCAAGAGACTTTTGGGAAGCTGGATGGGGTAGGGCATAAAAATTAAATGTACAGGCTAATTCAGCACAGGGATGACTTACTGAGGCTTGGACTGCTATCTGGGTTTTAACAAGGTTTTTATAGAGAAGAGATGTCTTACCACCCCCCAAAATACTAGATAGAACATCTAGTGGAGCTTCATCTTTATGTCGAAGTGAAACGGTCGGATATGACATATAAATGAGTGACAGGTGGACGTTGTCCTCCATAGAGATATACCGATCAGCATCAATTTCAAAGCTAGGCTTTTCAGGCATTTCTACTTGCGGACCGGCAGAGATGGGTCCAAAGTATTTTTGAACGAGAGCCAAGGTTGCGGTTTTGTCTATATCACCGCCGATGGTTAGGGTGGCATTATTAGGTCCATACCAGCGCTGAAAGAACGCTTTGAGGTCGTTGAGATCTGCTCGATCAAGGTCATCCATATATCCGATGACAGGCCAAGAATAGGGGTGCCCTTGGGGATACAGAGCCTCCGAGACGCGCTCGTTAAGTTGGCCATAGGGTCTGTTATCTACTCGCTGCCCACGCTCGTTTTTTACTGTTTCTCGTTGAACTTCAAATTTTTCTTGGGTTACCGCATCTAGAAAGAAACCCATTCGATCAGCTTCCAACCACAACACTTTTTCTAGCTGGTTGGCGGGAACGGTCTGATAGTAATTAGTACGATCCGTATTGGTTGAACCGTTCATTGTACCGCCAGCTTCAGTAACCAATTTGAAGTGCTGCTCATCAGCCACATTATCGGAGCCTTGAAACATCATATGCTCAAAGAAGTGAGCAAAACCTGATTTACCAAGATCTTCTCTGCCCGAACCAACATGGTATGTGATGTCTACATGCACTAGGGGATCAGAAGTGTCTTGATGCAAAATGACAGTTAGGCCATTGTCTAGTTCATGTTTACTGTAGGGAATAACCACATCAGCATTTTGATCATTAACTTGCTCAATGAAGTTAATCCCTTGAATGCTAATGTCTGCTCCAGACACCACGGTTTGCTGATCATTGTTTTGACATGCTGATACGCAGAAAGCTATCAGAACCCAAGTCCAGTTTTTCAATGTCGTACTCCTAAAATAAAATTTAAGACTTAAATGATTGATTATTTTGCTCTCAGGCGCATACACTTGGCAAAATGAAGGAACAGTTATTTTGACTAAACTTTGAGAGAATACAAGCAAGATTAAACCTATTTTGCTTGTTTTGTGACCAGGCCGTCTCTTTGATAAGTAATCGTTTGATTTCCCGACTGATTGAGTTGAAGTGGAGCAATATGAAAATATATCACCATCAAGTATTACTAAGCATTTTGGCATTGAGTTTATTATTGGGATCTTGCTCAGAATCTCAGTTATCAAACGATAATGAACAGGGAGCATTTAACTATCCCAAAACGGTAAAAGGCAATGTTGTTGACGAGTATTTTGATACTCAAGTGCCGGATCCTTATCGCTGGTTAGAGGATGATATGAGTCATGAAACAGGTGAGTGGGTCCTTGCACAGAACAAAGTTACGCAAAATTATTTAAGTGTTATTCCCTACAGAGAAAAAATTAGGGATCGTATTGAAAGTTTGTGGAATTATGAGAAAGTGGGTGCGCCATTTGAGGAAGGAGGGTTCACCTACTTTTACAAAAACGAAGGGCTCCAGAATCAGTATGTAGTTTATCGTATAGCTAGGGACGGCCAAACAGAGGTATTTCTGGACCCCAATAGCTTTAGTGATGATGGTACGACATCCCTTTCTTCTCTTAGTTTTTCCCAAGACGGTTCTTTGGCCGCTTACTCTATTTCTGAAGCCGGTAGTGATTGGCGTAAAATTCTAGTCATTGATGCTGTAACAAAAGAGGCCATTGAAGAACCAATCGTCGATGTTAAGTTCTCTGGAATTGCATGGAAAGGACAGGAGGGCTTCTACTATTCAAGTTATGATAAACCTCAAGGAAGCGAGTTATCAGCTAAAACTGACCAGCATAAACTTTACTTCCATCAACTGGGTACATCGCAAAAAGAGGATAAAGTGATATTCGGCGCTACTGCCGAACAAAAGCGCCGCTATGTAGGAGGAAGTGTTACCGAAGACGGCCGTTATCTGATTATTTCAGGTGCTATCTCTACCACAGGTAACGATCTGTATTTGAAAGATCTTACTGAACCAAATTCTCCTCTTGTCACGATACTGGATGACACTGACGCTGAGGCGTATGTGATTGATAACGCGGACACTAAGCTTTATATAGTGACCGATAAAGACGCACCCAATCAAAAAATTGTCACAGTGGATGCTAGTGATCCCCGACCTAAGAATTGGAAAGACTTTATTCCTGAGGCTGAAAACGTACTACTACCCTCAACCGGAGGTGGGTACTTTTTTGCCGAATACATGATCGATGCACTGTCGACAGTTTATCAGTACGACTACAGTGGAAATCGATTGAGAGAAATTACACTGCCCGGACTTGGCAGTTCGGGTAGCATTAGCGGAAAACGTAAAGCAGAGAAACTTTATTACTCTTTTAGTAACTACAATACCCCAAGCACTATTTATGAGCTTGATCTAGAGTCTAATAAGTCCAAGGTGTATCGCGAATCTGGCGTTGAATTTAATAGTGATGATTACGTATCAAAACAAGTGTTTTATTCATCAAAAGATGGGACGCGAATCCCTATGATGATTACCCATAAAAAAGGCCTTGTCTTGGATGGCAAGAATCCCACGATGCTCTATGGTTATGGGGGTTTCAATATTAGCATTACGCCAAGTTTTAGTACTACCAATGCGTTCTGGTTGGAGCAGGGGGGTATTTATGCGGTTCCCAACCTGCGCGGCGGAGGTGAGTATGGTAAGCGCTGGCATGATGCGGGGACGCAGCTTAATAAGCAAAATGTCTTTGATGATTTCATCTCAGCAGCAGAGTACCTGATAGCTAGTGGATACACCTCTAGCGACTATCTTGCAGTCAATGGGCGCTCCAATGGGGGGCTACTGGTTGGCGCCGTTTTAACCCAAAGACCTGATTTGATGAGAGTTGCACTGCCCGGTGTAGGGGTCTTAGATATGTTGCGCTACCATACATTTACAGCTGGAGCAGGCTGGGCATATGATTATGGCACCGCTGAGCAAAGTCGAGAAATGTTCGAATATTTACAAGGTTACTCCCCTGTCCACAACGTTAGGCAACAAGCTTATCCTGCAACTATGGTCACTACAGGAGATCATGATGATCGAGTTGTTCCTGCTCACTCGTTTAAGTTTGCAGCACATCTGCAAGGTAAGAATACAAGTCAAAGCCCGATGTTAATACGCGTTGAGACTGATGCTGGGCATGGTGCTGGTACGCCCGTTTCAAAAATTATCGAACAATATGCAGATAAGTTTGGCTTTACTTTGTTCAATATGGGCTTTAATGAATTACCCTATCAATATGGGGAAAATTAAAGGCGCCATAAAATTAACAGTTGGATCGTAGTCTGGCAGCGTCACTGTTATAGTGGTCCTTTCAAAAGGGTGATAATGGATTTACAAGGTCTGTCGAGAGGTTCTTTTCATAATCCAACGCCGGAACTTAACCGTATCTTTGTGGAAATAAATAATCAATATACATTACGGAGTTATCATGAAACAGATGTTAAAAGTAGCTATCTCATTAGGTTTTTTTGCCGCGGGAAGTTTGTCCCAGGCCGCCTGTTCCTTCGATGTGGAGGTCGGTGATTATCTAAAGTTTAGTGCAGCTGATATGACAGTGGAAAAAAGCTGCGAGTCTATTACTGTCAATCTGAAACATACTGGACAGTTACCTGCAAAGATAATGGGTCACAATTGGGTATTGTCTAAAAACGCCGATGTGCAAGCTTTGGCCACAGAGGGTATGAGCGCCGGATTAGCGGCAGATTATGTTCCTCCTGGAGATGCCAGAGTAGTTGCTTTTTCATCTGTCATTGGGGGTGGTGAGAGTACGAGCCTGACGTTTTCTACTGCTGGGTTAAACGCTGGAGAGGGCTATACTTTCTTTTGTTCTTTTCCCGGACATTCCTACAGTATGCGCGGCGCGTTTAACGTCAATTCCTAGCCCATAACTATTCAAAAGGCTGCCTCAGGGCGGCCTTTACTTTATCTATTTGAGAGATTGATTGGCTACCTTTCTACAAAGGCCCGTTCGATCACATACTCCCCCATATGCCCATTTCGTGCTTCAGAGAATCCTCGATCCTCAAGAATCTTGCACATATCTTTTAGCATGCTTGGGCTGCCACAGAGCATAAAGCGATCATCTTGCTTGTTTGGTAGGGGCATATTTATATCGATAAATAATTTTCCACAGGTCATCATCTCAGTGACACGCCCGTTGTTTTCAAAAGGTTCTCGGGTGACCAGAGGGTAGTAAATCAGTTTCTGCTTAACGAATTCCCCAAAATATTCGTGTTCAGGCAGCTCGTTTTTTATGTAATCACTGTAGGCTAGCTCTGAGATATAGCGAACACCATGGGTTAAGATTATCTTGTCAAATTGCTCATAAACCTCTGGATCTTTAATAATACTCATAAAAGGGGCTAGGCCGGTTCCAGTGCCTATTAAATAAAGATTTTTCCCAGGTAACATCTGATCAGTGATTAATGTCCCAGTCGGTTTTTTACCAATTAGGATTTTATCCCCAGGTTTAAGATGTTGTAATTTAGAGGTCAGTGGTCCATCTTCTACCTTGATGCTAAAAAATTCCAACTCATCTTCATAGTTTGCGCTCGCAATACTGTATGCGCGCATCAATGGCTTATTTTCATGTTCAAGCCCGATCATGACAAAGTGCCCATTTTTAAATCTAAAACTAGGGTCTCTTGTAGTTTTAAAGCTAAATAGGCTGTCATTCCAATGATGAACACTGGTGACGGTCTCAGTAATTAGTTTTGCCATGAAGACAACCTTTGTAAAATTGAAGCGATAAGGGTAAAAATTTAGCGGAGAATTATAAGGAAATTTGCCAACTAGGTATACTCTAAATAAGAGTCCTATTGCACACGCCTACTGATGTAAGGTCAATTAACGATCTTTGCGAGAATTTTCTGTAGAGCTTATATTGTCCAGGGGTCTGGCGCGTTTGAATTGATTTCGAATCGGACCAGAGCTTCGCTCAGCACAGAAGAATCTAATAATTGTAGTCTCACTAAAGATTCAATGGCTGCCAGAGCTATATTATATTTATCAACTTCAAAAAAGCCTCGTAAAACGGCTCGTTGATCACTCCGACCAAAACCATCTGTTCCTAGGGCGATAAAACGACCTTCTACGTAAGGAGCAATAAGTTGAGGCAGTGCTGCGACATAGTCTGTTGCTGCAATGATTGGCGCATCGCCGGATAGACATTCTTGCACGTGGCTTTTTTTAGGGGTCTCAGACGGACTTAATCGATTTTCTCTTTCAACAGATCTCGCCTGTTTTGCTAACTCGGTAAAACTAGTGACGCTAAAGAGATCACTACTAATATTGAACTGCTCGAATAATAAATCTGCCGCAGCGATAACTTCATTAAGGATAGTTCCAGAGCCGATCAGTCGCACTGTTGATTGATCAGAGTCTTTACCTCGGTTTTGTATTTTGTACATACCACGGATAACGTCTTCTTCTACATTAGAAGGCATGTCAGGCTGGACAGTGTTTTCATTCATCACTGTGATGTAATAAAACTCATCTACATTTAATTCCATCATTTGTTGCATCCCATGATGCATGATAATGGCAAGTTCGTAAGCATACGCGGGGTCATAGGCACGACAGTTGGGCACGGTCGAGGCAACTAAGTGGCTGCTACCATCCTGATGTTGTAATCCTTCGCCTGAGAGGGTTGTGCGTCCCGCGGTGGCTCCCAACAAAAAACCTCTGGCGCGCTGATCAGCGGCAGCCCAAATTAAATCTCCTACACGCTGGAAGCCGAACATTGAATAGTAGATATAAAAAGGTAAGGTTGGGGTATCGTGGATAGCATAGGATGTTGCAGCGGCGGTCCAAGATGAAAGAGCACCGGCTTCATTGATCCCCTCTTCGAGTAGTTGTCCATTTTTGACTTCTCTATAGAACATCATAGATTCAGAGTCTTCTGGTTTGTACAGCTGGCCGAGGGGAGCATAAATACCTATTTGACGAAATAGGTTGTCCATACCAAAGGTTCTTGCTTCATCTGCGACGATTGGCACAATGCTCGGTCCCAAAGTCTTGTCTTTAAGCAAACCACCAAGCATACGAACAGCAGCCATGGTGGTGGACATTGATTTGCCTTTGGGCTGCATTGCAAAATTGGCGTATTGACTGATATCTGGGATTAAAGAGGAGCCGCGCTTTTTGAGCGAAGCATCGACGATACTAAATTTCCGAGCGGGCAGGGAGCCGCCCAAGGCCTCACGTTTTCCAATCAAATATGATATCTCTGGGCTATCAGGGGCTGGTTTGTAAAAATTTAATTCTTCTAAATCACTGTCACTTAAGGGTAGTGAAAAGCGGTCTCTAAAAGCGGTTAACGCGTCAATATCCAAACTCTTAGCTTGGTGAGAAGACATTCGGCTTTCACCAGCGCCCCCCATACCAAAGCCTTTTTTGGTCTTAGCTAAAATAACTGTTGGCTTTCCTTTATGGGCTTTAGAAGCTGCAAAGGCGGCATACAGCTTTCGCAAATCATGTCCACCACGCTTTAATTTGTTAATCTCTAAGTCAGTCATGTGGGCAACTAAAGCACTGGTTGCCGGATCAGTGTCAAAAAATTTAGCACGGTTATAGTCACCATCTTTTGACCCTAGATCTTGATATTCCCCATCAACGGTATCGGCAAATCGACGTAATAGAACTTGATCGGCATCTCTAGCAAACAAACCATCCCACTCTGAGCCCCAAAGTACTTTAATAACGTTCCATCCTGCGCCGATAAAAAGACTTTCGAGTTCTTGAATAATCTGACCATTACCTCTAACAGGGCCATCTAGTCGCTGTAAATTACAGTTAACAATAAAGGTGAGGTTATCCAGGCCTTCTCGAGCCGCAAGTGTAAGTCCGCTAATAGATTCTGGTTCGTCCATTTCCCCGTCACCAAACACACCCCATACATGGCGATCAGTAGTTTTTGATAAACCTCTTCCCTCTAGGTAGCGCATATAACGCGCTTGATAAACAGCATTTAATGGGCCTAATCCCATAGAACCTGTAGGGAACTGCCAAAAATCGGGCATTAACCATGGGTGGGGGTAAGAGGACAGGCCGTTGCCTGCAACTTCTTGTCGATAATTAGACAGTTGGTTCTCGTCTAGCCGGCCCTCGAGAAAAGCCCGAGCATAAACTCCTGGTGCAGAGTGGGGTTGAAAATAAACCAAATCCCCAGCGAAGTCGCTAGTTTTTGCTCGAAAGAAATGATTAAAGCCGGTTTCAAAAATTTCAGCTGCTGAAGCGTAACTAGCTATGTGTCCGCCTAGGCCGCCGTATGCTTTGTTGGCGCGCATGACCATTACCAGTGCATTCCAGCGATTTATAGCTGTAATTCGTTCCTCCAGTTCTAAATTACCTGGGTAGGCACCCTGTTGGTCTAAAGAGATAGAGTTGCGATAAGCAGAGAAAGGTTGGGCATTCGCAGCCCCTCCGGTATTTCTGATTACTTCTTCTATTTGTCTCAGTAAAAATTGAGCTCTTTCTGGCCCAGAAATTGAGCTGACAGAAAGCATAGAATCAATCCACTCTTGAGTTTCAACTGGATCGCTATCGGGGATATCAGTGCCACTATTGAACGGCTTCATAGCTTAGAGCTCACTTTTAGATATGGGCAAAGTTTTAGATAGGTATTGTAGTAGGTTTCGCCATTCTGAGTCGAATATGGAGAGTAATATCAAGGATAATTTCTTTAATTTAAAAAGAGGCACAAAATGCTGAGCAGCAAAATTGTTACCTCAGATTTAGGAAGGCTTTAGGAGTGCCAGCATTTTGGGAAATTACCTCTTGCCTGCTTCAAAAGTATAGATCTCATGTCTTTGAGTACTTTAAAATGGTAATCTATGCGTCAAATCGTGACTAGAAAATGAAGTAGTTTAACTTAAAACATCTTCTACATGACCGTCTAACCAAATTGCTCAAGACAGAAACATTGGTTATTTGTCTCTACCAATTAGTGTTATAGCCGTTTTATCTCATATTTAGTGCCTTTAATCTCAAACTTGAAGTTTGCTTTACCATACTGTTTTATTCTTAACATTGGGTTAAATTTATAATTTGACGGCTTGAAGTCTCTTACTCAACCCAGAGTGTCTTTAAATTGCCGGTCAAAATAATACGTATTACGTACTTACATTTCAGGGGTCTTAAAATGGTATTCAGAAAGAGTTTACTTTCATCTAGCGTAGCTTTGGCATTGGTAGGAACATACTCACCTGCTTTTGCGCAGGACGATGAAGCGGTAATAGAGGAAATTATTGTTGAGGGTGGCATTCGCGGAAGTTTGAAAGCCTCTATGGATATCAAACGAGACTCCATGGGTGTTGTGGATGCGATCTCAGCAGAAGATATTGGTAAATTCCCTGATGCCAACTTAGCCGAATCTCTCCAGCGAATTACTGGTGTGTCTATCTCTAGGAGTCGCGGTGAAGGTAGCCAAGTAACGGTTCGTGGTTTTGGCCCTGAATACAATCTTGTTACCCTCAATGGTCGGCAGATGCCAACCCATAACGGCGCAAGTCGATCCTTTGACTTTGGCGACTTAGCCTCTGAAGGCGTCGCTGGAGTTCAGGTCTACAAGACAGGTCGTGCTGATGTGCCATCTGGTGGTGTTGGCTCGACTATTAATATTTCAACACCTAAGCCTCTTGAGGCAGACTCTGTGGGTAGTATTTCAGTCAAGGCTGTAAATGATACCTCCAGACGAGGAGACGATGATGGTCACCTCGGGCAATTTACTCCTGAGTTCTCTGGTATTTACATGGATACCTTCGCCGAGGGAAGTATTGGTATTGCAGTAATAGCCAGCCAACAAGAACGTGAAAATGGAGTCAATGCAGCGAGCGTTGGAGGTTACTACACTCGAACCGGCGATGGTGCAGATCAAAAATTAGCTAATAATGACGCTCAAGTTAATCGCCCAATGACAGCAGACTCAAACTATTCCTTGCCTCAGTCCATGGCATATAACATTGCAGAATATCGCAGTAAGAGAACTAATGGTCAGGTAGTCATTCAAATGGCGCCATCAGATTCAGTTACCATGACTTTGGATTATATTCAGTCTGAAATGGATCTTGACCGATCTTACAGCGATCTCTCTGCATGGTTTTCAAATACAGCTGCAATCTCTCAAAGCAGCGAATGGACAGATGGACCAATTGCAGCGCCTATCTATTACCAAGAAACCGTTGACAACAATGACTTTGCCATGGGTACAGGAGAAGATGGTCGCAGAAATAAGAATAAATCATTGGGCTTGAACTTTGATTGGCAGGTGAATGATGAGTTGGTGCTTAACTTTGATTGGCATGATTCATCAGCAGAGACTGGTGCAAACAGCCCGAATGGAACCAGCTCATTGATTACAATGGCGAGCTTCAATAAGGTTGGTCAAACCTTTATTACAGGGTATGACATGCCAGTTATGTTACTGGATTTGAATTCTGGCGGTGAAACTAATCGGCCATTGTATAAGAATGACATGATCATCACCGGTAGTACTTTTAGTAACGATGCTGCCTTGATGAATATTGAGCAGACTAAGTTTAGTGGTACCTGGGACTTCTCTGATGAGTCAAGCATCGATTTTGGTGTTCAGCTTTCCGATGTTGATAACAAAGCTGTGTCTAACTTTGTTCAGTTAAACAATTGGGGCGGTAGCTCTAATCCTGGAGACTTGGCAGACATTGTTATTCGTTCAAGTGTTGAAGGCCAATTTGATCAGTTATCAGGAAATGATTATGAAGGCATTCAGACTGAATACATGACAGCTTCTTTAGACGATCTGATCGCTGCAGGTGAGGCTTCTTACGTAGCAAGCGGTGCTGATTATGAAGCTATAGGTGACTGCGGTACTGGTTATTGTGCATCCACGGAATGGTCCGGCAACAATGTTTCTGGCTTTAGTAACATCTTTACACTGGAAGAGTCCATTGCAGCCTATATTCGCTACAACTTGAATACTGAAGTTGCAGGAATGCCTGTTAATGTTCACATGGGCCTTCGTTATGAAGAAACCGACATTACCTCTCAAGCGGTGACGTCAGAGTATGAAGGAACGTCTTGGGCCAAAGCGGGTAACGAAGCCTATCTAGTGCCAAAGGTTGGAGGCGGTGATCCCACCGCTTATGTCGGTAACTATGACATGGTTCTACCCAGTTTTGATTTCGACATTGAAATTGTTGAGGATGTTATTTTAAGAGCTTCTTTCAGTGAGACTATTACTCGCCCAAGCTATAACGATATTAAGGGCGGTTTAACGCCCAATAGCACTCAGTTTTACGCTAACCAAAATGCTTTTGCATCGTCGGGTAATCCTGATTTGGAGCCAATTTTATCTCGCAATATCGATTTATCTGCAGAGTGGTACTACGGTGAAGGAAGCTACCTGTCTGTTGGTTACTTCGATAAAGACGTTGATAAGTTTATTGGTTCAGGTATTGCAGAGCGCTCATTGGGACCAATCCCTAATATCATCGGCGGTACTCTTTGGAATCAGGCAGTCGCTGAAAGTGGCCTTGATCCTCTTCAGTACACTGTGGTTGCTCAGTATATTTTAGATAATTATCAAGATAGCCCTTATGTTGATGGAGATACGATTACTGGTGCGCCAGGAGATCCTGACTTGATTTGGACTGTGACCCAGCCGGTGAACCAAAAGAAAGCGAGGGTTGATGGGCTTGAGATCAATCTGCAGCACTTCTTTGGTGAGTCAGGGTATGGCTTTATTGCTAACGCAACCTTTGCAGATGCTGATGTAGGCTATGACAACATGAAATTTGACGAGGGGCAGTTTGTCCTTAACGGATTAAGTGATTCAGCTAACTTGGTCGGTGTTTATGATAAAGATGGATTGTCTGTTCGTTTAGCCTATAACTGGCGTGATGATTTCTTAGCAGGCGCTGGCCAAGGGCAGGGTACTAACACTAACCCAACAAACGTTGAAGCTTATGGTCAATTGGATCTAGGTATCACCTATGAATACAATGATAGGCTGACTATTTATGCATCTGGTTTAAATATTACTGATGAGACAGTTCGTGTCTATGGCAAGACTAAAGATCTCGTATTGCAAGCCGTTCAAGGTGGCCCAAGATATGATCTAGCCATACGTTACAAGCTATTTTAGATTTCATTAGTTAGTAACTCAGTACCAATGAGGCCGCTCTATTTTTGAGCGGCTTCTTTGGTTTTGACGTATATCAAATTGGAAGAAAAAAATAATATTAGAATATTCGGTTAGTATTATTCATAACTGAGCTAATAAGCGATAATGTCGCTTACACTGAAACACTGTGAATGGGTTATTGCGCTTTATGGCACCAAGTGAAAATTTAAAAAGTATCGTAATTGTTGGTGGAGGCACTGCTGGTTGGTTGACGGCAGGTATCATTGCTGCAGAGCACAGTGCTAATGGTTCTGAATCCGATGGGTTGATCGATATAAAAGTAACTTTGGTCGAGTCGCCAGACATCAGCACTATTGGTGTGGGTGAGGGGACTTGGCCGTCCATGCGTTCTACGCTTCAAAAAATGGGTATTTCTGAGACAGACCTAATTAGAGACTGCGACGCGAGTTTCAAACAGGGTACGCTATTTAAGAGTTGGAAAACCGGTGGCAACGATGCCTATACTCATCCGTTTACTCTTCCCCACTCCTATGCCTCAACTAATCTTGCTCCTCAATGGCAAAAGCTCAGTAGTGAAGTCTCCTTTGCTGAAGCAGTCTCATCTCAAAACGCCTTGATGTTCAAAGGCTTGGCGCCAAAACAAATTTCTACGCCTGAATATGCATTTCATACTAATTATGGATATCATCTTGACGCGGGAAAATTTGCCGAGCTTTTGAGAAAACATTGTGTCGAGAAGCTCGGGGTCACCCATTTAAAAGCAAATGTCGTTTCTGTTGAGTCCACAGCTGATGGAGATATTGCGTCCTTAAAGACTGATTCTCATGGTGATATTAGCGGCGATCTTTTTGTGGATTGCAGCGGCTCTAGAGCTCTGTTGTTGGGCGAGCATTTTGGTGTGCCGTTCTGTTCAAAAGGTCAGTTTCTATTTAACGATACCGCATTGGCCTCTCAGATTCCCTATGTCAACGATGATGATCCTATTGCTTCGAGCACTTTGTCGACTGCTCAGACCGCTGGATGGATATGGGATATTGGTTTACCCACTAGGAGAGGTATTGGACACGTTTATTCTAGCGGCCATACTACTGAAGATCGTGCTGCTCAAGAATTGTTAGCGTATATTTCGGCCACCGTTAGTCATGAGGCGGCAGCATCCGCATCGATTAGGAAAGTCCCCTTCAGTCCAGGACATCGCGCTAAATTTTGGCATAAAAACTGTGTTGCAGTTGGTATGTCTGCTGGATTTATAGAACCATTAGAAGCCTCCGCACTAGTATTGGTAGAGCTCTCAGCTGCCATGATTGCTGAGCAATTACCGGCCAATCGACAGATAATGGATGCAGTGGCAAAACGCTTCAATGACAAATTCCTCTATCGCTGGGACCGGATAATCGACTTTTTGAAGCTCCATTATATTCTCTCTCAACGGCAGGATAGTGATTATTGGAAAGACAATATCTCCTCATCTAGCGTTCCTGATAATCTATCTGAACTTGTAAAGTTGTGGCGATGGCAAGCGCCCTGGCACAGAGATACTGGACATATTGATGAAATGTTCCCATCGGCAAGTTACCAATATGTGCTTTACGGGATGGGATTTGTGACCCAGGATAGTACGACTGCGAGGCGATCTGATCGGGAAGCGCACTCCGTTGCAGAAGGACTTTTCCGTGAAAATGCTGAGAGAACCAAAAAGCTACTGGCTTCAATGCCAACGAACAGAGAGTTAATCGGAAAAATTACCAATTACGGTTTGCAAAAAATATAAACTGTGAAGAATCAATAATAATGTGTTGTTTGGAGAAGCTATGAGTAATTACGTCTTGTTAGGTACAAACGCCCATAAAGACTTAAAAGTGATCACCGCTCGGTCAAAGAGTTATGGTGATAATGTTATGCACGCTATGACGTTTCCCATGGAGTTTCGTGATGTGCAGTCAAGTTATCCAATCTTTTTCTGTAAAGATCCAGAGTCTGGACAGTTTTATCCAACAGCTCTTTTTGGACTTGAGCAGGACCAAAATTTGTTTCTGACGGAAGATGGATGGGATGCAGCCTATATACCTATGATGATTAGACGACATCCGTTTCTGATTGGTTATCAGGCTGATTCTGAACATGAAGATGGTAAGAGACCAGTCGTATCTATTGATATGGACAATCCAAGAATCAGCGAGAGTGAGGGCGAACCACTTTTTACTGAGAGTGATGAGCCCACTGATTATCTGAAGGCATCGATCAGTGTTCTAGAATCGATTCACCGAGGGCATGAGCACAACAAAGGGTTTATTGAGACATTGTTAGAGCTCCAACTTCTGGAAGCATTTACCTTGGAGGTAACTTTGAATGATGGCTCAAATAATCAGTTGTCGGGGTTCTATACTATTGCAGAGCAAAACCTCCACCAGTTAGACGGAGATACCTTTGATATGCTTAATAAGAAGGGGTACTTACAGGCCATCTTTATGGCCGTTGCCTCTCATTCACGACTCAGGCCTCTCATTGAAAAGAAAAATGCATTATTGAAGTAATTGTTGATGGACTAGTCAGTGTATAGATCATTAGTTCTATGGTCGTTAATTAATGAATTCAGGGTGCGGACGTTTTGATTGGAGATGTTAATTTGGCGCAGCAAAAAATAAAAAAGGTCGTAATTGTTGGCGGTGGCACTGCTGGATGGATGGCGGCTGCCTCGCTTTCTAAGCTGATTGGCAGAGACTTAGATATATCATTGATCGAGTCTGATCAGATTGGCACAGTTGGTGTTGGAGAGGCGACTATTCCGACTTTTTTTGCCCTGCACCAGTTATTAAAGATTAACGAGGCGGAGTTTCTCTCTGAAGTTCAAGGCACTATTAAGCTGGGAATTTCATTTGAGAATTGGAAAAACAAAGGGGAAGACTATATTCACGCCTTTGGTTATACCGGACAATCCTGTTGGGCAGCTGGATTTCAGCATTTTTGGCTGAAAGGTAAAACCTTGGGAATTAGTGAGGAATATAGTTGTTATTCACCTGAATTAATGGCCGCTAAGGCGAATAAGTTTGGCTTGCTAAAACAGAATGCACTGAATTACGCTTATCACATTGACGCTAGCTTGTATGCCAAGTTTTTGCGTCGGTTAGCTGAAAAAAACAATGTGACAAGAATAGAAGGCAAGATTATCGCGGTCAATCAAGCTGATGACGGAGATATCAAAAGTGTACAGTTGGAATCTGGGCTGACTATTGATGGCGATCTATTTATCGATTGTTCTGGGTTTGCCGCTCTATTGATTGATAAAACTTTGGGCACAGAATACGAAGACTGGTCCCATTGGCTTCCGTGTGACCGTGCGGTTGCTGTGCAGACTAAATCTGTGTCCCCACCTATTCCTTATACCCGATCAATTGCCAGAGAATGTGGTTGGCAGTGGCGTATTCCTTTGCAGTCCAGAGTGGGGAATGGGCTAGTGTTTAGTAGTGAGCATATGAGTGAGGATGAAGCAACCAGCGCTTTGCTTAATAATGTCGAAGGGGAAACTCTGACTACTCCGCGAGTGATTAAATTTCGTACCGGACAAAGAACTGTTCAGTGGAACAAAAATTGCGTTGCTCTGGGGCTTTCTGGAGGATTTTTAGAGCCTCTAGAATCTACTAGTATTCATCTTATTCAGCGCGGTATCATTCGGCTCATGCAGATGTTTCCTCTGTCAGGAATCACAGAGGCAGACCGCGATGAATTTAACCGCCAAATGAGCGATGAATATAACTTCATTCGCGACTTTATTATCATGCATTACCATGTGACTGAGCGGACTGATACAGAATTTTGGCGACAGTGCAAAAACATGGATATTCCTGATTCACTGGATCATCGCCTCAGATTATTTAAGGACTCAGGTAGGGTCTTTCAGGGAGAGGGCGACGTATTCGGAGAGAATAGTTGGACTCAGGTTATGCTAGGCCAAGGTTTAACGCCTGAGCAGTACCATCCTATCGTCAACATGATGAGTGACAATGAGCTAGAACGTTTTTTGAAAGGCAATAGAGCCTCGGTAGACAATACTTTAAAGCAATTGCCTACACATCAGCAGTTTATTGCTCAGTATTGTCCTGCAAAACCAATATAGTTTTCTTGGAGAGTTATGTGAGTCAAACTAACGTATTTGGTGAGCCTATTGATGAATGTTGTAGCCATCCAATGACAGGCTATTTTCGCGATGGATTTTGTCGCACCAGTAAGTATGATCAGGGTTCTCATACAGTTTGTGCTTTGATTACCGATGCTTTTTTAGTTTTTTCCCAGTCTCGTGGGAATGATTTATCAACACCAAGACCTGAATTTGAATTTCCCGGTCTTGCGGAAGGTCAATCTTGGTGTTTGTGCGCTGCTCGCTGGCTTGAGGCTCATGAAGCTGGGTGCGCACCTAAAGTGCATTTGAAAAGGACTAATATTGAAACGTTAAAAATTGTCCCTATGGATATATTGCGTGGTTATGCAACTGATCTAAATTAAATCCTCTACAACAGGAGATCAATGATGAGTTTTTACGATAAGTATATTTTACCAAGCTTTTTGAATTGCGCCTGTGGATCAAAGCCGATCAACTATCAACGTGAGAAGGTCGTGCCTCAAGCTCAGGGTGTAATTTTAGAGGTGGGTATAGGTTCTGGCTTAAATATTCCCTTTTATGATATATCAAAGGTGGAAAAAATCATTGGTCTGGATCCGTCTCCTGAGCTTAATGCTATGGCTCAAAAAGTAGCTGATGAGCATGCGATAAATATTGATTTTATTCTGAGTGGTGCTGAGGACATACCTCTGCCAGACGATCATGTGGATTCAGTGCTAGTCACTTACACTATGTGCACAATTCCTGATGCGCTTGCCGCCAACAAAGAAATGCTCAGAGTTTTAAAACCCGATGGAAGATTGATTTTTTGTGAGCATGGCCTGGCTCCTGATGCTAATGTGTCGAAATGGCAGGGCCGAATTGACCCTTTTTGGGGAAAGATTGCTGGAGGCTGCCACCTAAATCGTAATATCCCCGAACTAATTCGTTCTGCAGGGTTTCAGATCCAGACAATGGACGAGATGTACTTGCCTAGTACACCAAAATTTGCAGGCTATAACTACTGGGGCGTAGCCTCTGCAACTTAACTTCTGCTCAACACTAGGGGCGAGTCGTTGATATATCGGTTAACACAAAAATTTCTATTAAGACTCACAACTATAGGTACAACCTACAACTTAAAATGGACCTCAGTTGCAATTAGGACATCGCCACATTGATTGCAGCTTACTTGAGGATTAAAATACTCACCACAGGGCTCATGTTTGAGCAAAATAGGATTGCCATTACCCTTGGCGCACCACTTGTCGCCCCATGTCAGCAGAGATACAAAATAGGGAAATAGATCTCGACCTTTATCGGTGAGGTGGTATTCATAGCGCAACGGACTTTGTTGATAAGGTAGTCGATAAAACACGCCTTCATGGATTAGTAGTTTTAATCGGTCTGCAAGAATATTTGTCGCTACTGGGAGCTCCTGATGGAAATCATCAAAACGATTCAAACCATGGAGAGCCAAAGCGATAACGTTAGCAGTCCACCGGTCACCAAGTAAATTAATCAAATTCCTATACAAAGTTTTCCCTTGATCTTCGGATGAGGCGTTGGAAGATGATCGTCTCCGAGTCTTGGTTATGCGCGTATCTTTCGTGGCCCCAGGCCCGGCATGAAAGCTAACATCATCGGAGCTTACCGGTTGATTACAGTGGCTACACTCCATGATTGGCCAAAAGGCTTTGGCGCAGGTCTTGTGAGTTAACTCTACAGAGTCCAGAGTGGGGGTGGCGAAATACTTTCGCTCCCAGACCATTGCCATCAACCCATTAGAATAGAGGTCAATGGATTTTTTCGTCAGATGATAGGTAGGGCGTCTAGGTCCATTTTTTATCACATCTTTGCGTAGACAATCCTTAGACTGCAACCAGTTCAGTCTATCACTGAGAACCCCGCGAGAAGCACCTGTTCCGGCTAACATACCATTAAAAGTATTAATCCCCCAGAAAGCTTCTTGAAGAATTAACAGACACCACTTATCACCAATTTCATCGAGTGCACGGTTAATTGAACTCGCTTTTGTGCTGAGTGTATTTTTCTTCAAAACGCTCATTGAACGGTATTTTCCTATGGCACTATCTAAAATGGATTACTTCCAAAGATCCTCTCCACGACTCCACCAGGCATGGAAACCAGCTGGCACGCGGTGAGGTATTTTGACTCGAGCAATAGGTCCCTGAGTAATATCTTGCGCATTAAAAATTTGTAGTTCAGATTTCCATGTATTACTGTCAGTGACAAGAGACATCACATAGCCATGGTCTTCTTCGCTTTCTCGGTTCGCGCCTTTGACCGGAGCAAAAGGAGTTTCACTTCCATAAACGCCTTCACCATAGTCCCATTGAGTAGATTGGCCAGTATCGTTGTTATATTTTACTAGGCCATTAAAGCGCAGAGTGTGGCCTCCTTCTTCTAGCAACGGAATTCGCTGATGATAAGCATATTTAGATTTTACTCCGTGATAGATTTGGTTGATTTTATTAAATTCAGTATTGAGGTCGTCAATATCGCCCTCTCGCACTTCACCGGTGACTAAATTAAAACGCCAACGATAGTTGTTTGCTTCCAAGCGCATGTAGGCAAGCATATGAGATAGGGCGCCTTCCTCTTTTGTGGCATTCGGCATTGGATTAGTTGATCGGCATCCATCCATTGTTATCCAGTCACCTTCTTCCCAACAATTGGATACGTGCAGAATAAAACAGGGCTCACAATCGAACCAGCGAATTTCCGTGCCACGGCCATAGCGAGGAATTATTCCAAAGCGAGATGGCATGTCACGATGAAAATTTAAGACGCGCATATTATGGTTACGTAATACCTTCATATCATGGAAGAACGGAAGGTCATGGAGAATGGTGTAATTTGTCGTGAATCCCAAATCATGAGGTAGACGTGGCCCAGGTAGTTCTATATCCACTTCATGACGCAAGGTTCCATCGGGATTGGCAACACCGTAGGTCATAAATGGGGCTTCATCACCATAGTCCATGAAAATTAACTCACCGGATTTCCAGTCAATGTGACTGTGGGCGGACATATTGCGGCGAGTGCGCCCTTCAACGTCGAAAACTCCCTGATTTTCTAGCGTCAGTGGATTCATTTGGTAGGGGATGCCAGCGTTGTACCATGTTGGTATCAAGCTACCATTGAACATAACTACGTCAGTATTTCCGGTATCTTTAATAGGGAAATCAGGCAATGAAAAGTCAAAGGGACCCATTACTCCAGGCCAGACAGCCTCATGTTGGCTGAGTTCATGCTGTAGGGCGGCAGTGTGGATGTAGCTATTACGATAAGATGCCTTACCATCACGTATGTAAACAGCGTGCACCATGCCATCCCCATCAAAAGGGTGGTATTGATTTTTCGGCTTGAAAACAGGGTTTGGCCCATTGCGATAATAAGCCCCAAATAAATCATCAGGGAGTTCTCCAATTACCTCTAATTCGTTGACTACGATCTCATCCGATGTCGGTGCATAGGCACCATGGAGGTATGGGTTATCTAACTCATAGATCCAGTCTTGCGTATTATCAAACTGCGGAGCAGATCCAATACATTTTTCAGTAATCTCAAAAAAATTTCCACCCATGACGTCTACCTTACTAGCCTTTAATGCAACTATGCCTTATTATGGTCTATTTATGCAAGTATCTTTGGTATTTAGATGGTTACCTACTCTGGGCCATTTGCCAGTGGGCTGGCAGTGGGCTGGCAGTTGGTTAGTATTTCACCAATTAATGGTCTAATTGTAAAAGTATCGAGTTTGTTATAAGGATAGTCACAGATGTCAGCCAATAACATTTGTTTACCAGTCATCCAGGCGCCAATGTTTTTGTTGTCGGGCCCCGATATGGTAATTGCTAGCTGCAGAGCTGGTATCGTTGGGTCCTTTCCGTCTCCTAATGCTCGCACTGTCAATATTCTGGATCAGTGGCTCCAACAGATTACGTCTGAGCTTTCAGAGGTCCCCCACGCGGCACCTTGGGCTTTAAATTTGGTCATGCATCGATCTAATCCCAGGCGGCATGATGACTTAGAGCTTGCTATAAAGTACCGAGCCCCCATTGTTATCACTGCATTGGGAAGTCCAGCAGAGGCCGTGGAGAGTGTGCATGCTTATGGCGGTAAGGTTTATGCTGATGTAACAACGATTGATTTTGCTCGACGAGCAGCCGCGGTGGGGGTTGATGGATTAGCATTAGTTTGTTGTGGCGCCGGTGGCCATACAGGCTTAATGTCTCCATTTGCTTTCGTTGATGAGGTTAGACAATTCTTTGACGGTGAGATTATTTTATCTGGGGCAATCAGTAATGGTAGAGCAATTCGAGCAGCTGAGGTTCTCGGGGCTGATTATGTTTATATGGGAACCCGGTTTATACCCACTCAAGAGTCCCTTGCCCAAGATGAATACAAAGAAATGGTGGTAGAGGCCAGCGGCGCTGACATAGTGACATCAGACTCCATTACTGGTGTTAAGGCCAACTGGCTTAAAGGCAGCTTAGAGAAGGTGGGCTTTGATGTTGACAATATGCCTCCACCCGGGGCAATCAATTTTCTTGAAGCAGCGAGTGATGCGAAGCGTTGGCGAGATATATGGGCCGCGGGCCAAGGCGTGGGTTCAATTGACAGACAACAATCTGTTGCCGAGGTAGTGGAGCAGCTAACTGACGAATATAGGTCCTGTTTATGATTACTTCACCAAAACAAAGAATTGCTGATTACCGGGAGCGAGGTTGGTGGGGAGATGATACTCTTCATGGATTGTTAGCATCAAAAGCACTGGAATATCCGGATAGATTGGCGGTTGCCGATCAACCGAACCGGCTAGATCTCACAGATGACAAGCCTTGCCGGTTAAGCTTTGCAGAATTAGATGAAGGCAGTACCCAGGTAGCTTGCCAATTTCTAGATCGCGGCATCAGAGCTGGAGATAGGATTATTGTGCAACTCCCCAATATCGTTGAGCTGGTGGTTTGTTATATGGCAGTCAGCAAGATCGGGGCCATTATATCCCCCGTTCCTGTGCAGTACGGTAGCCATGAATTGCAGCATATTAGCGCTACTATTTCTCCTGTGGCCATCGTGACTCTAGAGCGATTTGGAGCTCTAGAACTGAGAAAGACAGCAGAGAGTATTGCTCAGGGTAAGGTCAAATTACTAGTATTCGGGACAGACCTCAATCTTGTCTCTACACAGGACTCTCAAAAATGTCTGCAACTCCAGAATCATCAAGAGAGTTTCCCAATCGATGC